>BNJU01000862.1_pt1 | contig 70791 bp, 101 predicted proteins | sample 8539281 | NCBI WGS metagenome assembly BNJU01 (sample SAMD00202456, study PRJDB9452) | human saliva metagenome | isolation source: human saliva | place: Japan | reverse complement strand
TTATTATTATACCATAAAAGCAATGATTGCAAGAAATTAGTCTTAATCTAGGGTTTAGAGGTGCTTTAGAAACAAAAAACTAGGTATACTCAACCTAGTTTTAAAGATTTATTTTTCTTCAGAAAGTTCTTTTCCAAGATCAATTAAGTAGTCTTTTCAAGTGGTCTTTGACTTGAGGATGTTTGAGGGCGTATTCAATGGATGTCTTCATAAATCCAAACTTATCTCCGACATCATAACGTGCACCTTTAAACTCGCGAGCAAATACTCGTTGGGTTTTGTTGAGGGTATCGATAGCATCTGTTAGCTGGATTTCATTTTCCAGCACCAGGCTTTTTGATTTTCAAGAATACCGAAAAATCTCAGGTGTGAGAAGGTAACGACCGATGATGGCTAGATCACTTGGTGCGTCTTCAGGTGCTGGCTTTTCAACGAAGGTTTCAACACTGTAAAGACCGCCATTTTCCTTCACCTTGAGGAGCGATAACACCGTATGAAGAAACTTCTTCATGTGGGACAGGCATTACAGCGATAGTAGAAGCGTGAGTTTGCTTCATAGTCATTCATAAGTTGCTTTGGTCAATGGGATAGCACTGTCATCTGTGATATCCATGAGGTCATCTCAAGCATGACCACAAAACGGTTCATTTCCCAACGAAAGCTTTGGCTTGTAAAACGGCATCTCCGAGTCCACGTGGGTGTGTTTGACGGATGAAGTGAAGTCGCATACCAGTTGTTTCATCAACTAGTTTCAAAAGGTCTGTTTTTCCTTTTTTTCCTTAAGGTTGTACTCTAGTTCAAAGTTTGAATCAAAATGGTCTTCGATAGATCGTTTTGACTTTCCTGTTACAACAAGAATATCCTCAATTCCAGACTTGAGAGCTTCTTCAACGATGAATTGAATAGTTGGCTTATCCACGATTGGCAACATTTCTTTTAGCTAAGAGCTTTGGTTGCTGGAAGAAACGAGTTCCAAGCCCCGCAGCAGGGATAACAGCTTTTCTAACTTTTTGCTTCATGAGCTTCCTTTCTAACGGTGATTATGACCACTCGTTTTCTGCTTTGAACTCGTTACTCATGAGTTCAGTAAACAGCATCCTTAATATTAACATTTTCATAAATAACTTGGTAGATAGCCTGGGTGATAGGCATATAGACTCCAAGTTCTTGTGCCAATTCGTAAGCCGCTTTGGTTGTTGAAATACCTTCGATGACCATTCCCATATTGGCTTCGATATCTGCCAAGGCTTCACCACGTCCAAGAGCATCTCCAGCACGCCAGTTACGTGAGTGGATAGAAGTTCCGGTAACGATTAAATCCCCAACTCCAGAAAGACCACTGTAAGTTAATGGATTTGCTCCAAGCTTGACCCCTAGACGGGTAATTTCTGCAAGTCCACGCGTGATAATAGCAGCTTTGGCATTATCCCCGAATCCAAGTCCATGAAGGGCTCCTGCACCAACAGCAATGATATTTTTAAGAGCACCAGCTGTTTCCACTCCAATCACATCTGTATTGGTATAAAGACGGAAGTAGTGGTTACTAAAGAGTGTCTGAACATACTGAGCTGTCTCTAAATCTTTAGAAGCAGCAGTAATCAAGGTGATGTCACGTACAATTGTTTCTTCTGCGTGGCTAGGACCAGATACAACCACAATTTCACTACGGAACTCTTCAGGGATTTCTTCTTCTAGAATGGTTGAAAGACGTTTGTGACTATTGGGCTCGAGACCTTTTGAAGCATGCATGACCACCACTTTATGATCCAAAACAGCAGCCACTTGTTGAGCTACCAATCTGGTCACCTTAGTTGGATACTACAAACAAGACAGCATCAACGCCCTTCAAGACTTCTGCTAAATCATGATGAGCAACAATCTTTTCGTCTAATACAGTATCCTTAAAAATAGCGTTTGTTGGTATGTTGTGTATTGATTTCATCAATTTGGTCAGAATATTTCCCCAGATACGTACTTCGTGTCCGTTGTCATTTAAGAACTTGTGATAGAGCAGTACCCCAAGAACCAGGCCCTAAAAACAGCGATGGTTTGTTTGTTCATTTTTCCCTCCTTCTGAAAAAGCACTTTCCTATATTCTACCATAAAAAGCACTATCATGCATCTATATTATTTATGAGAAATTTTTGAATCAGAATATTTATGTAAATTGGAAAAATTTAGAAAAACGATCAGTATAAATAGTCTAGTATTTCAAGGTCAAAACGATAAAAAAACACGAAAAAGAGAACAATATTTTTCTAAAAAATGGTATAATAGGAACATCACAAAATTGGAGAGACAGCATGAGTTTTTACAATCATAAAGAAATCGAGCCTAAGTGGCAGAAACACTGGGCTGACCATCACACCTTTAAGACAGGAACAGATGCTTCAAAACCTAAGTTTTATGCATTGGACATGTTCCCTTACCCATCTGGAGCAGGGTCTTCACGTAGGGACACCCAGAAGGCTATACAGCGACAGATATTCTCAGTCGTTTCAAACGTGCCCAAGGCTACAATGTCCTTCACCCAATGGGATGGGATGCTTTTGGTTTGCCTGCTGAGCAATACGCTATGGATACTGGTAATGACCCAGCGGAATTCACAGCAGAAAACATTGCCAACTTCAAACGTCAAATCAATGCGCTTGGATTCTCTTACGACTGGGACCGTGAAGTCAATACTACAGATCCGAACTACTACAAGTGGACGCAATGGATCTTCACAAAGCTTTACGAAAAAGGCTTTGGCCTATGAAGCTGAAGTGCCAGTAAACTGGGTTGAAGAGTGGGAACAGCTATCGCCAACGAAGAAGTTCTTCCAGATGGAACATCTGAGCGTGGGTGGGCTATCCAGTTGTCCGCAAACCAATGCGCCAATGGATGCTCAAAATCACTGCCTATGCGGAGCGCTTGCTGAATGACTTTGGATGACCTGGACTGGCCAGAGTCTATCAAGGATATGCAACGCAACTGGATTGGTAAATCAACTGGTGCCAATGTAACCTTCAAAGTAAAAGGAACAGACAAGGAATTCACCGTCTTTACGACACGTCCTGATACCCTTTTCGGTGCGACTTTCACAGTTTTAGCTCCTGAGCATGAATTAGTAGATGCCATCACAAGTCCAGAACAAGCAGAGGCTGTTGCTGACTACAAACACCAAGCTAGCTTTGAAATCAGACTTGGCTCGTACTGATCTTGCCAAAGGAAAAAGACAGGGGTTTGGACTGGTGCTTATGCCATCAACCCTGTCAAATGGTAAAGAAATCCCAATCTGGATTGCCGACTACGTTCTTTGCTAGCTACGGTACAGGTGCCGTTATGGCTGTACCTGCCCACGACCAACGTGACTGGGAATTTGCTAACCAGTTTGGACTTCCAATCGTAGAAGTACTTGAAGGTGGGAAACGTTGAAGAGGCTGCCTACACAGAAGATGGTCTTCACGTCAATTCAGACTTCCTGAGATGGACTCAACAAAGAAGAAGCCATTGCCAAGATCGTGGCTTGGCTGGAAGAAAAAGGCTGTGGTCAAGAAAAGGTTACCTACCGTCTCCGCGACTGGCTCTTTAGCCGTCAACGTTACTGGGGTGAACCAATCCCAATCATTCATTGGGAAGATGGGAACTTCAACAGCTGTTCCAGAAAAGTGAATCCCACTTGTCTTGCCAGTAACCAAGGATATCCGCCCTTCAGGTACGGGTGAAAGTCCCATTAGCTAACTTGACAGACTGGCTTGAAGTGACTCGTGAGAGATGGCGTTAAAGGTCGTCGTGAGACCAATACTATGCCACAATGGGCTGGTTCAAGCTGGTACTACCTCCGCTATATCGATCCACACAACACTGAGAAATTGGCTGACGAGGATCTCCTCAAACAATGGTTGCCCAGTCGATATCTACGTGGGTGGTGCAGAACATCGCCGTTCTCCACTTGCTTTACGCTCGTTTCTGGCATAAATTCCTCTATGATATCGGTGTTGTTCCGACTAAAGAACCATTCCAAAAAACTCTTTAACCAAAGGAATGATCTTTGGGAACCAGCTACCGTGACCACCGTGGTGCTCTTGTTGCGACTGACAAGGTTGAAAAAAACGAGACGGTTCCTTCTTCCATGTGGAAACAGGAGAAGAATTGGAGCAAGCACCAGCCAAGATGTCGAAATCCCTCAAGAACGTGGTCAACCCAGACGATGTGGTGGATCAATACGGTGCTGATACCCTTCGTGTCTATGAAATGTTCATGGGACCACTCGATGCTTCAATCGCTTGGTCAGAAGAAGGTCTGGAAGGAAGCCGTAAATTCCTTGACCGTGTGTATCGTTTGATTACAACCAAAGAAATCGTTGCGGAAAAACAATGGTGCTCTAGACAAGGTTTATAACGAAACCGTTAAAGCTGTCACAGAGCAAATCGAGTCCATGAAATTCAACACAGCCATTGCCCAGCTCATGGTTTTTGTCAATGCTGCCAACAAGGAAGATAAACTCTATGTGGATTACGCTAAAGGCTTTATCCAATTGATTGCCCTATTTGCGCCTCACTTGGCAGAAGAACTCTGGCAAACAGTGGCAGCAACAGGCGAGTCTATCTCTTATGTAGCTTGGCCAACATGGGACGAAAGCAAATTGGTTGAAGACGAAATCGAAATCGTCGTCCAAATCAAAGGAAAAGTCCGCGCCAAACTCATGGTCGCTAAAGACCTGTCACGCGAAGAATTGCAAGAAAGTTGCTCTCTCTGATGAAAAAGTCAAAGCAGAGATTGATGGCAAAGACATCGTGAAAGTGATTAGTGTACCTAACAAGCTTGTAAATATCGTAACGAAATAAATTTAAAAGTCCTTCAGAGCTGAGTTCTGGAGGATTTTTTGAATGTTTTCATGAAAGTATGATATACTATTCACATCTTTAAACTTATAAGTATGAGACAAGGAGAAAGCTATGCCAGTAAATGAATACGGTCAGATGATTGGTGAACCTGTAGATGATACATCTGGGTAAATTGCCTTCTATTGTACGGATAGAAGGGCGATATACGATTATAGAAGCTCTATCGGTGGAAAAAGCATGCAGAGGATTTATTAGCTGTCTATGGCCCAGATAGTCCTCGTGAGATGTGGACCTACCTTTTTCAACCACCTGTGGCTAATCTAGAAGAGTTAACTGGTCAACCTTTTAAAAGCAGATGATTGAGCACAAGGATCGCTTTTTACTATGCGATTATCGATAAAGCGACTGGTAAAAGCACTGGGGTACTTTTTCGCTCATGCGTATTGACCAAAACCAATCGCACCATTGAAGTTGGCGCGGTGACTTTTTCTCCAGCGCTCAAACAGACCAGGATGGGGAACAGAAGCTCAGTTTTTCCTGGCTCGTTATGTCTTTTGAAGAGCTCAACTATCAGCCGTTATGAGTGGAAGTGCGATGCCTTCAATCTTCCATCTAGAAAAAGCGACAGAGCGTTTGGGCTTTATCTACGAGGAACCTTCCGCCAAGCTGTTATTTATAAAGGGCGTACCAGAGACACGGACTGGATGTCTATGATTGATAAGGACTGGCCAAAGGTCAAAAGCTCGTTTTTGAAGCGTGGTTAAAATCTGATAATTTTTGATGAAAAATGGGCCATCAGTTGAAATCTCTTAGAGAATGTTAGAAAGGTTTGCTATGATTAAGATTACAAAAGAAAGCTCTGTTTCAATTGATGACGTTTTACATCTCTATCAGGCAGTTGGTTGGACAAACTATACCAATCAGCCACAGATGTTGGAGCAGGCCTTGTCTCATTCGCTAGCGACTTATCTTACCGTGATGAGTGAAATCGTTGGTTTAGTGCGTCTGGTTGGAGACGGTTTTTCATCCGTTTTTGTCCAGGATTTGATTGTTTTGCCTAGCTATCAGCGCCAAGGAATTGGTAGTAACTTGATGAAAGAAGCCTTGGCTGACTATAAGGATGCCTATCAAATACAACTAGCGACTGAACAGACAGAAAAAAACCTTGGGTTTTTACCGTTCTCTGAGGGTTTGAAACCTTATCTACTTATGATTGTACAGGAATGATTTGGGTGGATCGAAAAAAATTTAAAATAATTCTTTTTATCTTAAGTTAACTTTTAAGTTTACTCATGTATCATATAATTATTAAGTAAAAGGCCTCTAACTTTTATTTAATAGAAATCCTAAACTTTTTCTTTTTCATAATAATCTCCTAAAGAAAGCCACCAAATCAGGTGGCTTTTTATATTCAAATGCAGAAGTTTTAAGGTAGAATTGACCACATAATCATCCATTTCGACCACATAGCACCAAACTATAGTTTTTTTCTTTTTTTCCTTTTTGTTAAACTGAAGGTGTAAAAGGGAGGAAGGAAATATGATTTTACAAGCAAAAGGCCTCACTAAGAACTATGGAGACCATACAGCAGTAAAAGATATAAATTTAGAGTTTAAAAAAAGGAAGTTTTAACGCAATCTTAGGGACCTAATGGGGCTGGCAAATCGACCACGATTTCAATGTTAATCGGACTTAAACGAGCAACTAATGGTCAAAATCATCTATGCGACCCAATACTAGGATTGGAGTTGTTTTTTTCAAGCAAGTGTATTGGATGAAAAGTTGACGGTCAAAGAAAACCTAGCCATTCGTGCTCAGCAGTATAAAGGGGATTAAAGGGTGGTCGTGTGGAAGATTTAATCAATCAACTAGGGTTGACTGCTTTTTCAGAAACAACTTTATGGAACTTTATCAGGAGGACAGAAACGTCGAGTTGACATTGCTCAGGCTCTCCTATCCAATCCTGATATTTTATTTCTAGATGAGCCTACGACTGGACTAGATATTCAGACTCGCAAATCCATTTGGGATTTATTGTATCGTCTACAAAGAGATGAAGGGATGACTATTATCTTAACGACTCATTATCTGGATGAAGCAGATGAGGCAGATCAACTTTATATTATAGATCATGGAAAGGTTATTGCCCAAGGTTCTGCTGCTGAAATTAAAAAGTGAGTACGCTTCCAATCTTTTAAAAAAATTTGTTTTTAAAGACAAGCAGGTGGAGAAATTCTTACCTAAAAAAATATGCCTGTGGAAAAAGGAAAAATGAGTTTTGAGTATAGTCTTTATCCTAAGAGCCAATTGGAAGCTATTGATTATTTGACCCAAGTTCGTGAGAAGATTGCTAGCTTTGAATTTCGTCCAGGAACTATGGATGATGCCTTCATAGCCCTTACAGGAAGAGAGGTGCGCTAATGTTAGCCTTATTAAAACGTGATTTTTTTGTTGTATTTTTCGTAATCGTTCAGAGTCTTTTTCTCATTACTGGGAGCTTTGATTTCCTTTCTACTCTATATCATTTTTTTGCAGAAAAATTTGATGGATGCCTGGTCCCAACTTCCTGATAATAAGAGCCTTTTAAATAACTGGCTGATGGGTGGAACCTTGGCTGTGACTGGGATTACAACCAGTTTTTACAGCTTTGACCCAGATGGTACAAGACCGTGAAAAATCAAGTGGATCAGGATCTCTTTTTGACAGATTTAGGGAGCTGGGGCTTGCAACTGTCTTATCTTATTAGTAGCCTTATCATTTCCTTTGTTATGCAAGCCTTTATGCTTATTGTTATGAGCCTTTATTTTTCAAGAAATTCCAGCTATGAGTAAGCTATTTGAAATAAGTTTAATCATGCTGCTAAAGTAGATCTCCTTTCAACATTGGTAAATGCACTCTTGATTTACCATTTCCAGTCAGTAGATAGTCTGGGTAAATTGGCTACGATTGTAGGTACAGCTTCAGGATTTTTAGTAGGAACTTATGTACCAATGAGAATTCTTCCTAACTTCGCTCAAGTTCTCATGAAGTGCACACCAGCTACCTATCTTGCTTCTCTCTATAGACAGGTCTTAATGAAGGAGCAATTAGAAACTACATTTATGGGGAATAGTAGCTTATTAGAAGAGTTTCAAGAAAAAAATTAGGAGTCCGGCTAATTGGCAGAACCTTTTAACAAAGGAAGAAACATACTTAATAGTGGTGAGTATCTGCCTCCTAACTTTTTCTGCTTTGGCTGGTAGTAGTTAAAATCTCTAGCAAAAAAATAAAAATTATAGGTTAAGTTAACTTTAAGTTTACTCATGTATCATGTAATCATTAAGTAAAGACCTCCTAACTTTATTTAATAGAAATCCTAACTTTTCTTTTTCATAATAATCTCCCTAAAGAAGCCACCAAATCAGGTGGCTTTTTTTGTTTATAAGCTGGATTTTTGCTATAATAGGAGCATGAGTAGAATTTTTAGATAATGAAATCATGGGTGATGAGAGTTGGTAGAACGTACCCTCCGTCCCCAATATTTACGTGAATATATCGGGCAGGACAAGGTCAAGGATCAGCTTCAAATCTTTATCGAGGCAGCAAAAAAATGCGTGATGAGGCGCTGGATCATGTTCTTTTTGTTTGGTCCTCCAGGTCTCAGGGAAAAACAACCATGGCCTTTTGTCATTGCCAATGAATTGGGAGTCAATCTCAAAGCAAACTTCAGGTCCTGTTATCGAAAAAAAGCAGGGTGATCTGGTAGCGATTTTTGAATGACTTGGAGCCAGGAGATGTTCTTTTTATTGATGAGATTCATCGCTTACCCATGTCGGTAGAAGAGGTGCTTTACAGTGCCATGGAAGACTTCTACATCGACATCATGATTGGTGCAGGAGAAGCTAGCCGTAGTGTCCATCTAGACTTGCCACCATTTACCTTGATTGGGGCAACAACTCGAGCTGGGATGCTATCCAATCCTCTTCGTGCCCGTTTTGGGATTACAGGTCACATGGAATATTACGAACATGCTGACTTGACAGAGATTGTCGAGCGGACGGCAGATATCTTTGAGATGGAAATCACTCATGAAGCTGCATCTGAGTTAGCCTTACGCAGTCGTGGGACTCCTCGTATCGCCAATCGTCTCCTCAAGCGCGTGCGTGACTTTGCGCAGATTATGGGCGATGGCTTGATTGATGATGTGATTACGGATAAGGCCTTGACTATGCTGGATGTAGACCATGAAGGTTTGGACTATGTAGACCAGAAAATCCTTCGCACCATGATTGAGATGTATGGCGGTGGTCCTGTCGGTCTAGGAACTCTTTCGGTCAATATCGCTGAAGAACGTGAGACGGTAGAGGATATGTACGAACCTTACCTGATCCAGAAAGGATTTATCATGCGAACTCGTTCAGGACGAGTCGCGACAGCCAAGGCTTATGAGCATTTGGGGTATGAATACATTGAAAAATAAGGCTGATATCTTAGACTCTTTTAGAGAAAATCCTGACATGATGGCTATTCTGACTATCATCCGTGACTTGGAGTTGAAAGATTCCTGGTTAGCAGCTGGTTCGGTTCGAAATTTTATCTGGAATCTCTTTGTCAGATAAAGCCAGCTTTTGACCGTGAAACGGATGTGGATGTCATTTTCTTTGATCCCAGATGTGAGTTATGAAGAAACGCTGGCAATAGAAAACAAGTTGAGAGGACTTCCCCAGTATCAGTGGGAGTTGAAAAAAATCAAGTCTATATGCATCAGCATAGTCCCCATACGAAACCGTATGTGAATTCCTGTGACGCTATGAGTAAATATCCCGAACGTTGTACGGCGATAGGGACTTCGCTTGCATGCTGACGCAACTTTAGAGCTCTTTGCTCCTTATGGTTTAGAGGATATTTTTGAACTTTCAGGTTTCTCCAACTCCCCATTTTTTTAGAAAAATCAAGACCGGATGAAGCTTTATCAACAGCGTTTATCTAAGATAAACTGGCGAGTAAAAATGGAAAAAAATCTCACATTTAAAAAAATACTTAAGGAAACTTTAAGATAGGGAGCTGTATACTTATCTCATAAGTTAAGAAGAACTTAACTTATACTCCTAAAAACTTTTTCATAATAATCTCCTATAAAAAAATTAAGTCGCCCAATCAGGCGGCTTTTTTTATTATGAAACTCGAGATGAGAATGGTTTCTAATAAAGGGCAAACACCAGCGAAATGTTGACAAAGGTCAAAGATTTCTCTAGTATAAGAAATGAGCTAGAGATTTTCTGAGATTAGAGTAAATTGAAGTCCAGTGGTTTGAGAAAGAGATGTTGAAACAAATGACTAAAAGAATGAAAAAACAATAGGAAACTAGTTAATCTAGGATTGTATCAAAAACAAAAATAGTCTATTATGACTTAAAAAGAAAAGAGACTTTACTTTTCAATTCTCGAAAGAACATCTAAGAATCAACATTACTATACTCTTGGACTCACTTTTGCTATCTCTCCCCATTATTAGATTGCTGAATGGTTTAACCATTTTTTTGATATCCCTACTATCAAATATTCTAGCTTTCATTCTATGTTCCTGTCTTTCCTTGCTCATAGGGAAATTTGTAGTTGACTATTATAACAAAGACTTGGACTTATATCCTGCATTGTTTACAGATATTGAGTACTCAGAGTTCTTTAGAAATAGCAAAGAAAAAAATGGAAATCTTGCTTTCGTATTTAATATTATTAGTAGTGTCAGTTTGATAGGCTCCTTGATAGTTTACCTGGTCTATGCAAAGTTTTTTTAGGATTGCTGATTTATTCTATTCTCTTGTTCATTCTCTACATCTGTGTGGTCAATAATGTACATAGACGGAATAAAGTGATTAAAAAAACTAAACTAGTGAAAAATCTTTCATATGATTGGTTGCGGAAGGTGCGACGAAATAATAAGTTTCATGGATTGCTAGAATATAGATTTTTAAAAAAAGATTGGAGTAAAATATGAGTAACAAAGTATCAATTATGCAAGAAATGTTTCAAAAAAAGAGGGTTCAGATGAACTCGTTCCTGCAGTAACCATTATCTTGGATGGGCAAATTAGAAATATCATCGATGCTCTAACAGAACAGAATGGCTATGAAGGCTATCCAGAAGCTATTTCAGATATTCTTTTTCAAAGGAATAGAAAGTATGATAAAAAAATAAATCCGGGAAAAGCAAATACAAGAAAAAAAGAGCGAAAACTGCTCTCTTTTTGTGATATAATAGCCCTATGAGATTAGATAAATTTTTTTAGTTGCCTGTGCTGTTGGGTAGTCGGACCGAGGTCAAAAAAACTTTCTAAAGGCTGGGCGCGTGACGGTCAATGGGCAAAAAAGGAAAAAAATCTGCAAAACTACAAATCAATGAAGAGTACAGATGAGATTTGCTTTTGACGGACAAAAAGTTAGACTACGAGGAGTTTGTTTACTATATGATGAACAAGCCCCAGAGGGCGTTATCTCAGCGACTGAAGATCCTAAACACAAGACTGTTTTGGATTTGTTGGATGACTATGCACGTGCCAAGGAAGTTTTCCCAGTGGGACGTTTGGACATCGATACGCATGGACTCTTGCTCTTGACCAATGATGGCAAGCTGGCTCATGCTCTTCTTTCACCAAAACGCCATGTGGATAAAACCTATCTTGCGCAGGTCGAGGGAATCATGACGGATGAAGACATTGAGACATTTGCCAAGGAATTCCGCTCAAGGACTTTACCTGTCAGCCTGCCAAGCTGGAGCTTGTGTCTATTGATATGGAAAAGGAAGAAAGCCTGATCCGAGTGACCATTGCAGAGGGAAAAATTTCACCAGGTCAAACGGATGGTGGCCTACTGTGGTAAGGAAGTGGTGGACTTGCAACGTCTGACCATGGGAACTTTGACCTTGGATGAGGATTTGAAACGTGGAGAATGGCGTCGTTTAAGCAAGGAAGAACTAGAAGGCTTGCTTGAAAGTGTTCAATAAACTGGATAATCGGAAAAGGTAGGGAAAATATCCCTACCTTTTTCAGTTTTTGGTTGCTTCCTTTGTGAAAAGCGTTATAATAGACAGTAAGAAAAAAGGAGGATTTTATGAACGCGATTCAAGAATCATTTACAGATAAATTATTTGCCAACTATGAAGCAAATGTAAAAATACCAAGCTATCGAAAATGCATGCTAGTCACAATGGAATTTTTTTGCGAGCCCTTGAGCGTCGTCAAAAGCCATGTCGACAACACACCTGTTTTCTCACTTGACTTTGACTAAAGGACAAGGTCACTAACCAGAAAGGCTTCTGGTCGTTGCTGGATGTTTGCGGCCCTCAATACTTTCCGCCACAAACTCATCTCTCAATACAAACTTGAAAACTTTGAATTGTCACAAGCCCACACCTTCTTCTGGGACAAGTATGAAAAATCTAACTGGTTCTTGGAGCAAGTGATTGCGACAGCTGACCAAGATTGACAAGTCGTAAGGTTAGCTTCCTACTCCAAACTCCACAACAAGATGGTGGTCAGTGGGATATGGTAGTTTCTCTCTTTGAGAAATACGGTGTCGTTCCTAAGTCTGTTTATCCAGAGTCTGTTTCATCTAGTAGCAGCCGTGAGCTCAATGCAATCCTTAACAAATTGCTTCGTCAAGATGCTCAAATCTTGCGTGACCTCTTGAGCTTCTGGCGCAGACCAAGCGACTGTTCAAGCTAAGAAAGAAGACCTCTTGCAAGAAATCTTTAACTTTCCTTGCCATGTCACTAGGACTCCCACCACGTCAATTTGACTTTGCTTATCGCGATAAGGATAACAACTACCAAAGCGAAAAAAAGGCATCACGCCACAAGAATTTTTACAAAGAAATACGTTGACCTTCCACTAGAAGACTATGTTTCTGTGATCAATGCTCCAACTGCTGATAAACCTTACGGTAAATCTTACACAGTTGAGATGTTGGGAAATGTCGTTGGAAGCCGTGCAGTTCGCTACATCAACGTACCGATGGAACGCTTGAAAGAATTGGCCATTTGCCCAAATGCAAACAGGAGAAACTGTCTGGTTTGGTTCAGATGTCGGCCAACTCAGCAACCGTAAAGCAGGGAATCCTTGCGACAGATGTTTATGATTTTGAATCAAGCATGGATATTCAACTCACTCAAGACAAGGCAGGACGTTTGGACTATAGCGAAAGCTTGATGACTCACGCTATGGTCTTGACAGGGTGTTGATTTGGATGAAAATGGTACAATCAACTAAGTGGAAAGTTGAAAAACTCATGGGGAGACAAGGTCGGTACAGATGGTTACTTTGTTGCCTCAGATGCTTGGATGGACGAATACACTTACCAAATCGTTGTTCGTAAAGAATTGCTAACAGCAGAAGAACAAGCTGCTTACGAAGCAGAACCAATCGTGTTAGCACCTTGGGATCCAATGGGTGCCTTGGCAGAATAATTAAAGATAAAAAGAATCAGGTAATAAACCTGATTCTTTTTTTGTTTGTACATTCTCACCGAGATTACATGATACCGAAGAAACGAGCTGCGATACCAACTGCAAAGAGGGCAAGGATGATTGTGATTGGAGATACTTTTTTCTTAAGCAACCACATGCAGAGGAAAGTAAGGAGAAGTCCCATCAATCCTGGAATCAATGAGTTCAACTGACCTTGAAGCGTTTGTGGTTGAACGCTATCCAAGCTCATACCACTAAGTGCTTGGCCGAGGATTCCCTTCAATTCTCCACCTGTAACAGCACCTTCTGGGAAAGTTGATGTAGGCACCTTCTGACAGTTGTTTACCTGGAAGGTTGATAGTGAAGTTGATGGATACCCAACGTTGTACAAGAACAGCAAGGATGAAACATACCAAGGATAGAAGCTCCTTTAGTGATGTCTTTCAAGATACCACCTGACATGTCTTTAGTGATTTCAGATCCAGCCTTGTAACCAAACTCTTGTGTGTACCAAAGGAAAGACATACGGATTGCATTCCATCCAAAGAAGAAGAAAGTGGTCCAACGATGTTTACCAGTTGCAGCAAGTGATGCACCAAAGGGCACCAAGGATCGGACGAACTGTAAACCAGAAGACTGGGTCACCGATACCAGCAAGAGGTCCCATCATACCAATCTTAACACCTTGGATAGCAGCGTCATCGATTTCAGTACCGTTAGCGCGTTCTTCTTCAAGTGCAAGAGTAACCCCCATGATTGGAGCAGACTACGTATGGGTGAGTGTTGAAGAATTCAAGGTGACGCTCAAGAGCAGCTGCTTGGTCTTCTTTTTTAGTGTAAAGTTTCTTGATAGCTGGGATCAAAGAGTAAGCCCAACCCAAGTTTTGCATACGTTCGTAGTTCCAAGAACCTTGAAGGAATTGTGAACGCCACCAAACTTTTTGGCGATCTGATTTTGATAATTGAATTTTTTCAGCCATGATTGTTCCCCTTTCTAGTAGTCTTCTAGGATATCACCGATTGGATCGTTAGAAGTTGCAGCTCCTCCGCCACCGTTTCCACCTTGTTTTAGAAAGGTTGAGGGTAGATGAAGGCAAGGGCAACACCGATGACACCAAGGGCAATCAAAGTCAATTGAGAGATTGCTGCAAGAGCAAAACCGATAGCGAAGAATGGCCATACTTCACGAGTAGCCATCATGTTGATAACCAAAGCGTAACCAACGGCAACGACCATGGCACCACCGACAGCCATACCACCGTTCAACCAGTCTGGCATCAATTTCAAGAGCGTCTTGAACAGCAGAAGCTGGGATCGCGATAAGGAAGGCTGCAGGAATCAGCGATACGAAGACCTTGAAGAACAAGGGCAAAGTAGTGAGCGCGTTCAACAGCTGCAATGTTTCCCTTCTTTAGCGGCAGCGTCAGCAGTGTGAACCAAACCAACTGAGATTGTACGAACAATCATAGTCAAGAAAAAGTCCAGCTACGGCAAGAGGGATTGCAGTTGCAGTTGCGACTGCAATACCTTCAGTAGTAAAGTTACCACCTTTAATCATGATGATTGCAGCGGCAACAGAAGCAAGAGCGAGCGTCAGGAGCTACGGCAGCTCCGATGTTTAGCCCAACCAAGAGCAATCATTTGAAGTGATCCACCAAGCATAACCCCAGCTTCGAGGGTTACCAGTTACAAGACCCGATAAGGGTACATGCTACGATTGGTTGATGGAATTGGAATTGGTCGAGGATACCTTCAAGACCTGCAAGAAGGCAACAACTACAACCAAGATAGCAGAAATGATTGAAATATCTGACATGGTTTTATTCCTTTTTCTATTTAATATTAAATTATTGAACGTTAGCTTTTGCTAATCAAGTCAAACAAATCTTTTTTTCGTGTCGTTTGGTACTTTACGTACGTCAAATTCAACACCAAGGTCACGCATTTTTTTCAAATGTAGCAACGTCTTCTTTGTCCATTGACAATACGTTGTTGACCATTGTTTTACCAGTTGAGTGAGCCATAGATCCTACGTTAAGAGTTTTGATTGGTACACCGCCTTCGATAGCACGGAGGGCATCTTGAGGTGTTTCAAACAAGATAAGGGCGTGTGTGTTACCAAAACGAGGGTCTTTTGCAACCTCAATCAATTTTTGGATTGGAACAACGTTAGCCTTCACTCCGTTTGGAGCTGCTTGTTTGATCAATTCTTTACGAAGGTCATCTTTAGCAACATTATCTGAAGCAACGATGATACGATCTGCTTTTGAATCTGGAGTCCAAGCAGTGGCAACCTGACCGTGAAGGAGACGTGTGTCAAGACGTGCAAGGTTGATTTTCAATTTACCGTCTCCGATAACAGTTCCTTCTGGAATAGCAGCTTGGGCAACTGGAGCAGCTGCAGCACTTGCAACTTCCTCAGCTGGATTGAGCTCTTCTGGAAGAGCCTTGATGCCATCCTTGGATTCTTTAATGATGTTTGCAGCAACTTTAGCCACTCCGGCATTAGCGTCCATCAGGCGTTCAGTATAGGCTTGGATTAACATCGGCAAGTTAAGTCCTGTGATGATGGCAAATTTACGCTCAGGATTTTCTCCCATTACGCGGCTAGCTTGGTTAAATGGAGAACCACTCCAAAGGTCAGCCAAGACTAGAACCTCATCTTCTGCGTCAAATGCAGCCACAGCATTGTTGAATTTTGCGTATAAATCATCTGGACCTTCGTTTGGCATAAAGGTTACAACTTGAATCTTTTCTTGTTCACCAAAGATCATAGATCCTGACTGATGAATACCCGCGGCAAATTCACCGTGACTCGCAATAATGATTCCGATACTCATTATTGTCATTCCTCCTTATAAAATGTTTGGCTTGTAGTTTAAGAAAACTTTAAGACTAACTAAGTATAAACCGTTTTCATAAAAAAATCAACAAATTAAATTAAATTATACAAAAAAATTATAGGAGTAATGATTTTTAAAGATATTGATATATCAACATTTTTAGAAGAGGTTTTAAAAAGCAAACATATAAAATTTAATATAAATTCCAAAATCTGCCCTTATTTTTGTAAAAAGTTTGTTTTCGACAAGATTATCTCTGATTTTTTTGGTATAATAGAGAGTAATTTATTTTTCTAGTATGAGAAGTTAGAGTGAGAGGTATGTATGTCCCCTTCAATTCAGTTATTAAAAGACCGCTATTTAAAAAATATCAAAGAAAATCCAGATCTCTACATCGGTATTGAGTTGGAGTTTCCTATCGTTCATACGAAAGGCCAACCTACAGATATTGAAGTCAGCAAGGATTTGTTGCGCTTTTTGGTGGATGCTCTCAGTCTGAAAGTTGAAAAGGTAGACCAGGAGGGCAATCCGATTCAACTTGTAGAATCGATGAGTCAAGATCGAATTCTGTTTGAGGTTTCTTACACGACCTTGGAGTTTGCTTTTGGGAAGGCTCAGAATATCCAAGAGGTTGAAGGACGTTTTCAGGCCTATATGAAGGTAATCCAAGAAAAGCTAGGCGAAAAGAATCATGCTATCCAGGGTTGGGGGATTCACCCAAACTGGAATCAAAATGACAATCGACCTGTGGCTTATCCACGCTATCAGATGCTGATGGATTATCTGAGTATGGAGACTCACCAAGAAAGTGCGCATTTACATGACTTCCCGCAATACGGAGCCTTCATCTGTGGTAGTCAAGTTCAGCTAGATGTCTCGACCTCAAACTACCTACGTGTCATCAATGCTTTCACACAGATAGAGGCAGCCAAAGCTTACCTGTTTGCCAATTCTGAGTTTTCTGGAGCAGACTGGGACACCCAGATTTCACGAGATATTTTTTGGGAAGAATCTATGCATGGGATTTATCCAGAGAATGTTGGTGTCAATACCAGACTCTTTCAAAGATGAGGATGATTTCTTTGATTATCTAGACCATTCTGCGATTTTTCACAGCAGAACGAGATGGAGAAACCTATTATTTTTCTCCGATTCAAGCTAGAGATTACCTAGCTACTGATGAGATTCCTGCTTATACTCTAAATGGGAAAGAGACTCTGCTTGCCCCTCAAGAGAAGGATTTTCAAACGCACCGTAGCTACCAATATCAAGATTTAACAACTCGAGGAACGGTCGAATTTCCGAGTGTTTGTACTCAACCACTAGACCGAACCTTTTGCTTCAGCGACCTTTCATCTAGGTTTGTTGGTGAAATCTTGACAAGCTTGAAAGCTTATCTAGAAACAGCTCCTTTCTTTGAGAAGTTTTGGTCGTGACTACAAGTCTTTGAGAAGACAATTTTCTAAGAAACACCTCACAGATGAAGAAAACAGCTGGGATTGTCCAGTTCTCCAAAGACTTGCTAGCGATAGCAGAGCAAGGACTTGAGATGAGAGGTCAGAGTGAAACGACTTATTTAGAACCTTTGAAAGAAGAATTGGACGTATAATTTTCTTATAACGGAAGAATTTTTCTGAAAAAAATCATGTTATAATGAATAAGACTATAGATAAAGGATAGAGATTTATGACATTAGTTTATCAATCAACGCGTGATGCGAACAATACAGTAACAGCCAGCCAAGCAATTTTGCAAGGTTTGGCAACAGATGGAGGCTTATTTACTCCAGTTAGCTATCCAAAGGTTGATTTGGATTTTGACACATTGAAAGACGCTTCTTATCAAGAAGTAGCTAAGCTTGTCTTGTCAGCTTTCTTGGATGACTTTACAGCAGAAGAGTTGGACTACTGTATCACCAACGCCTATGACAGCAAGTTTGATATACCAGCAATTGCCCCTCTTGTTAAACTCGATGGTCAATACAACTTGGAACTCTTTCATGGTTCAACCATTGCCTTCAAGGATATGGCCTTGTCTATCTTGCCATACTTTATGACAACAGCTGCTAAGAAACACGGCTTGGAAAACAAAATTGTCATCTTGACAGCGACATCTGGAGATACTGGGAAAAGCTGCTATGGCAGGATTCGCGGATGTCCCAGGAACTGAAATCATCGTCTTTTTATCCAAAAGACGGTGTCAGCAAGGTACAAGAGTTGCAAATGACCACTCAAACGGGCGAAAATACCCATGTTATCGCTATTGATGGAAACTTTGACGATGCTCAAACAAACGTAAAACATATGTTCAATGATGTGGCTCTTCGTGAGAAATTGGCAGCCAACAAGCTCCAGTTTTCATCAGCTAACTCTATGAATATCGGTCGTTTGGTACCACAGATTGTCTACTATGTTTATGCCTACGCTCAGCTTGTTAAAACTGGTGAGATTAAGGCTGGTGACAAGGTTAACTTCACCGTACCGACAGGGAAACTTTGGGAAATATCTTGGCTGCCTTTTACGCAAAACAAATCGGCCTACCAGTCGGCAAGCTAATCTGTGCTTCAAATGACAACAATGTCTTGACAGATTTCTTTAAAACTCGTGTCTATGACAAGAAGCGTGAGTTCAAGGTAACCACTAGCCCATCTATGGATATCTTGGTCTCTTCAAACTTGGAGCGCTTGATTTTCCACCTTTTGGGTAATGATGCGGTTAAGACAGCTGAACTCATGAATGCTTTGAATAACCAAGGTCAGTATGAATTGACAGATTTTGATGCAGAGATTCTTGACCTCTTTGCAGCTGAGTATGCGACTGAAGCAGAAACAGCAGCAGAAATCAAGCGTGTTTATGAGGCAGATGCTTATATTGAGGACCCTCATACAGCAGTTGCTTCAGCCGTATATAAAAAATACCAAGCGGCGACAGACGATGCGACTAAGACCGTGATTGCATCAACAGCTAGTCCTATAAATTCCCAGTAGTTGCAGTAGAAGCTGTAACAGGGAAATCAGGTTTGAGCGACTTTGAGGCCTTGGCTCAGTTGCACGAAATTTCAGGAGTGGCAGTGCCACCAGCAGTTGATGGCCTTGAAACAGCTCCAGTTCGTCACAAGACAACTGTTGCAGCGGCAGATATGCAGGCAGCAGTAGAATCTTATTTAGGACTTTAAAAGAGAGGAAGTAAACTCGGTTGGGAAACTAACTGAGTTTCTTTTCATCAGGAGGAAGGATTGTTTAAGAAAAATAAGGATATTCTCAACATAGCTTTACCTGCCATGGGTGAAAATTTCTTGCAGATGCTCATGGGGATGGTAGATAGCTACTTGGTAGCTAATCTGGGGTTGATCGCCATTTCGGGTGTGTCTGTAGCTGGAAATATTATCACCATTTATCAGGCTATTTTTATTGCCTTGGGAGCAGCAATTTCTAGTGTTATATCAAAAAGTTTGGGACAGAAAGATCAGTCTAGACTAGCCTACCATGTGACAGAAGCTCTCAAGATAACCTTGCTATTGAGTTTAATTTTTAGGGTGGCTTGTCCATCTTTTGCAGGTCAAGAGATGATTGGTCTTTTGGGTACTGAACAGGCTGTGGCTGAAAGTGGTGGCTTATACCTATCATTGGTGGGTGGATCAATTGTTCTCTTGGGGTTGATGACTAGTCTAGGAGCCTTAATTCGCGCTACCCACAATCCTCGACTTCCGCTTTATGTTAGTTTTTTATCCAATGCTTTAAATATTGTTTTTTCAAGTGTCGCCATTTTTATCCTTGATATGGGGATAGCTGGTGTAGCTTGGGGGACTATTTTGTCTCGTTTGATCGGGGTTGTAATTTTGTGGTCACAATTAAAACTTCCATATATGAGACCGACGTTTGGGACTGGATAAAGACCTGCTGACCTTGGCGTTACCTGCAGCGGGAGAACGTCTCATGATGAGGGCTGGTGATGTAGTCATAATTGCCTTGGTTGTTTCCTTTGGGACGGAGGCAGTCGCGGGAAATGCTATCGGTGAAGTTTTGACTCAGTTCAACTATATGCCTGCCTTTTGGTGTTGCGACAGCAACAGTCATGCAGGTAGCTCGAGCAGTTGGCGAGAATGATTGGGCAAGGGTGGACAGACTAAGTAAGCAAACTTTTTGGTTGTCTTTCTTTCTCATGTTGCCCTTTAACGCTTTAGTATCTATGCTCTCAGGACACCACTAAGCTATCTCTACACCAGCGATCCTGTGGCTATCAAAGCCAGTGTTTTAGTGACTCTTTTTTCACTTTTAGGGACTCCTATGACAACGGGGACGGTCATTTATACAGCTGTCTGGCAAGGTTTGGGAAATGCCCGACTTCCCTTTTATGCGACAAGTATTGGAATGTGGTGCATCCGTATTGGGACTGGTTACCTGATGGGAATTGTTCTTGGATGGGGTTTGCCTGGTATCTGGGCAGGAACGCTTTTTGGATAATGCTTTCCGTTGGATTTTTCCTACGCTATCGTTACAAATCTTATATGACATTGAAAGGATAAGAAATGCAAGAAACGGCTTTTTATTTGGGATTTGGACGGGACCTTATTGGACTCCTATGAAGCTATTTTGTCAGGAATTGAGGAGACCTATGCACAGTTTTCCATTCCTTTTGACAAGGAAAAAGTTCGAGATTTTATCTTGAAATACTCTGTCCAGGATTTACTAGTGCAAGTGGCAGAAGAAAGAGGCTTGGATGTTGATAGGCTCAATCAAGTCCGTGCTCAGAGCTTGGCTGAAAAAGAATGCCCAGGTCATCTTGATGCCGGGGGCGCGAGGTTTTTAGCCTGGGCAAATCAGCAAGGAATTCAGCAATATGTCTACACCCACAAAGGCGATAATGCCTTGACTATTTTACGAGATTTGGGCTTGGATGTTTATTTCACAGAAATTTTGACAAGCCAGAGCGGTTTTGCTCGTAAACCAAGTCCAGAAGCAGCGATCTACCTTATCAGCAAATACCATTTAAAAACCAGAGCGCACCTTTTATATAGGGGACCGTACTTTGGATATCGAATTTTGCTCAGAATAGTGGCATTCAGAGTATCAATTTTCCTTGAGACTCCGGTGGATTTGCAATCATCAGATTTCTTGTTTAGCGGATATTCCTTCTCTCTTTTTTATGAAAGAGAATATGTCAGCTTTGTGACAAAAATTCATACAAACTATTTCAATTAATGTGGTTTTGTTACAGAGACTAGACAGTTTTATTAAATAGCCCCCTAAAGGGCTTTTTCTTTTTCTTTATGTTATGATAGAAAGGTACTACATTTGAAAAGGAGTTTGAATAGTATGAAGAAACGAATTATTTTAGCATCAACAGTGGCTCTATCACTTGCCCCTACCTTGGCAACTCAAGCAGAAGAAATTGTATGGTCACCACGTACAGTTGAGCAAATTCAAAACGATGTTGCTAAAAGCGAAAATAAAACAAGTTACACAATTAAGTACGGAGATACCCTAAGCACGATTGCAGAGGCTTTGGGAGTAGACTTAAATGTCCTTGCAAACTTGAACAAAATCACTAATATTGATTTGATTTTCCCAGAAACTGTACTGACTACAACTGTTAACGACAATGAGGAAGTAACAGAGGTTGAGGTTTATACACCTCAAGAAGTTGGTTCTGATGTAGCAAGTGCAACAGCAGATTTAACAACGAATCAAGTAACAGTAGATGAACAAACTGTTCAAGTCGAAGATTTGACACAACCAGTTGAAGAAACTGAAGCTGTAGCAGAAACTACAGTATCGTCAGAAGTAACAACAACAGAAGCAACTACAGAAGCTGCGGCACCTGTCGTTGAAGAAACAACTACGGTCGCTGAACCAACAACTACAGTTGAGGAACCAACTACGGCCGCTGAACCAACTACAACAGTTGAAGAAACAACGACTACTGTTGAGGAGACAACTACAACAGAAGCAACAACTGAGGCTGTAACAGAAGCTCAATCAGCTCCAGCAACTTACCAAGCTGAACCAAGCCAAGGTGCATCGGCAACTTATACAGCGCCAGCGGCTCCTGATTATGCAACTATTGCAGCAACAAAATCTGAAAATGCAGGTCTCCAACCACAAACAGCTGCATTTAAAGAAGAAGTAGCTAACTTGTTTGGTATCACATCATTTAGTGGTTACCGTCCAGGAGATCCAGGTGACCACGGAAAAGGTCTTGCTATTGACTTCATGGTTCCAGTAAGTTCAGCTCTCGGTGATCAAATTGCAGATTATGCTATCCAAAATATGGCTAGCCGTGGTATCAACTACATCATCTGGAAACAACGTTTCTACGCACCATACGATAGCAAATACGGACCAGCCTACACTTGGAATCAATGCCAGATCGTGGTAGCGTAACAGAAAACCACTATGACCACGTTCACGTATCAATGAACTAATAATGAATGAGAAGTTGGGAACTGATTCAGTTCCCACTTCTTTTTTATTTTCAAATTCTTAGGTAGCAAAGATAAACTCCAGACATAAAATTTGGGAACCTAGTTGTCTGAGATTGTGGCTAGGAGATAAATTTAACGGATTGAGCAAAATAGTTGCGTTTTTTATCTGCTTGTATTATACTTGACAAGTCAATAGTTGACAAATCAAACGTTAACAAAGGAATAGAAATGTCAGAAATAAATGAATTACTGTACCAGCTCCATTTAGTAGATCAGACCATTACTCAACTTTTTTTGAGAAACAATTGGGAATTAGTTTGACCCGCTATCAAATTCTGCAGTTTTTATTGCAAAAGTCACAGTGTAACCAAACTGCCGTTCAAGAAAAGTTACAGATTGACCAGGCAGCTTTGACCCGTCATTTTAAGGTTTTAGAGTCAGAGGGCTATGTCAGTCGTAAGCGTAATCCAATCAATCAGCGAGAAGTTCTAGTTGAATTAACCCAAGAAGCCAAGAATCAACTATTAGTTAATCCGCCTAAATATCACTTGAATGTGAAGGAACAGATGGAGAGCATCTTATCGCCGGGTGAGCAGAAAGAACTGACAACCTTACTGACAAAACTAGTTTCAGGTTTAGAAAACATAGAATTTTAAGGAGAAAACGATGTCAATCATTACTACTATTTTGGCAACTATTGTTGCCCTCGAACATTTTTATATCTTTTATTTGGAGAGTATCGCAACCCAATCAGACGCAACCAGCCGAGTCTTTAATATGGAAAAGGAAGAGTTGACTCGACCATCTGTTACCTCACTGTTTAAAAACCAAGGGATTTATAATGCCTTGATAGGGGTATTTCTTATCTATGGGATTTATTTCTCACATAGCTTAGAAATCGTAATAATCTTTGTTTTATTTATCATAGGAGCAGCAACTTATGGTGCTTTAACAGCAGATAAAAAAATCATTCTAAAGCAGGGAGGTCCGGCAATTTTAACCTTGCTAAGTATCCTTTTCCTAAAATAAAAACAACCAGCACTTTCTATGAAGGTGCTGGTTTTTAATAACTGCTGTTAAACTTTTCTCCGCTTGATTTCAAGTAGTCTTTGATAGAAGAAGATTTGGCTACTATAGATATAAGGGAAGATAGAGATACTTGCAATGCCAAAGCTAATCCAGATGAGGATATACCAAGGAAGTAGCTGTAAATCAAGGACAAAGCGTTGGAACTTGTAGCCTTTCATAAGGAAGCGGCTGGTTTGAAGTGTACGACTTGGTTTTGCAATCCCTATTGCAAGGGTGTCACATAAAAGTAGTTCAACTTGGGAATAGGCATAATATTGTGGCAGATAGATAATGGTTCCCAAAAATCATTACTAGGACGCTACCAAAAGAAATAGAGAGCAAAAAGTAAGTAGGAAGTGTTCGATATCTGGATTGGTGACGTCGACAGATGGAAATTCGGGATGAAGTTCCACAAATTTACGAGCCATGGCACTGCTATAAAAAGAGCAAATAGACTCCAAAAAAAGATTAGGGATGCTCCATAAAAGAGGTAGAAACGCTTGAGTAAGAGCGTTAGAAAAGTTTGGGTAAAGAAGCGGTTGTCAAGCAAGGACAGACTATCTTTAAAGGACAGCTCTATCTCAGAAATTCTGTAAAGATTAATCGTGGTAAAGAGAGCACCAGCTAGGATGATGGAACTTGTAAATCCAACGGCTATCGGAAAGAGAGCAGACTGGATTGTGGTCCCTAGAAAACTCAAGAAGGACTGTTCAAGAATGCCTTCATCAAGTAGGGATAAAGGTCTGATAAAGCTCGATAGAATCAAGAGAATACTTGGTAATAAAAAGACAAGCAGCAATCGAGGGTGCTCGGCTTGAAATTGTCTAGCCTGCTCGCGAACTTCTTTTAAATTAATTTTTGGGTACTTCATTCTTTCATTATACCATAGTTCGTGACAGTTCCTGTTTTTTTTGATAGAATCATACAGTATGCCCCTGGGCGCAAAGTAAGAACTGGGACTGTCTTTCCCAGCTTCGGAGGTAAAAAATGTCAGATTCGCCAATCAAATATCGATTGATTAAAAAAGAAAAACACACAGGAGCTCGTTTGGGTGAGATTATCACACCCCATGGTACCTTCCCAACGCCTATGTTTATGCCAGTAGGGACTCAGGCAACGGTCAAGACTCAGTCGCCTGAAGAATTGAAAGAGATGGGTTCAGGGATTATCCTATCCAACACCTATCACTTGTGGCTTCGCCCTGGGGACGAACTCATTGCCCGTGCTGGAGGTCTTCACAAGTTCATGAATTGGGATCAACCAATCTTAACGGATAGCGGTGGATTCCAAGTGTATTCCCTAGCAGACAGCCGTAATATTACAGAAGAAGGGGTAACCTTCAAGAACCACCTCAACGGTTCTAAAATGTTTCTATCGCCTGAAAAAGCTATTTCTATCCAGAACAATCTGGGCTCAGACATCATGATGTCCTTTGACGAATGTCCCCAATTTTATCAACCTTATGATTATGTGAAAAAATCGATTGAACGTACTAGCCGTTGGGCAGAGCGTGGGTTAAAGGCTCACCTTCGTCCGCATGATCAAGGTCTATTTGGGATTGTACAGGGGGCAGGATTTGAAGATCTTCGTCGTCAGTCGGCGCATGATCTTGTTAGCATGGACTTCCCAGGCTACTCTATCGGAGGACTAGCAGTTGGAGAAACCCACGAAGAGATGAATGCAGTTTTGGACTTTACGACCCAACTGCTTCCTGAGAACAAACCTCGTTACTTGATGGGAGTAGGAGCGCCAGATAGCTTGATTGATGGTGTTATCCGTGGTGTCGATATGTTTGACTGTGTCTTGCCAACTCGTATCGCTCGTAACGGGACTTGTATGACCAGTCAAGGTCGCTTGGTAGTCAAGAATGCTCAGTTTGCGGAGGACTTTACACCACTTGATCCAGAGTGTGATTGCTACACATGTAAGAATTATACCCGTGCTTATCTACGCCATTTGCTTAAGGCAGATGAAACCTTTGGTATCCGCTTGACAAGTTACCATAACCTGTATTTCTTGCTCAATTTGATGAAGCAGGTTCGCCAGGCTATCATGGATGATAATCTTCTGGAATTTCGTGAACATTTTGTTGAAAAATATGGTTATAACAAGTCAGGGCGAAATTTCTAAATTTAGCTTGAAATCCACTAAAAATCCTAAGTTTTATCTTAGGATTTTTCTGTTTTTTTGATAAAATAAAAGGTACTATGAATGAAAGTTAGATGGCTTTTTTTGCCAATCTAATGAATGGAGAATAAACTCGTATGCGTATTAAATGGTTTTCCTTGATTAGGATTACAGGTTTGCTTTTGGTACTCTTGTATCATTTCTTTCAGACGACTTTCCCAGGAGGTTTCTTCGGGGTTGACGTCTTCTTTACCTTCTCAGGTTTTCTGATTACATCACTTTTTATTAGAAGAATTTGGACAAAAAGGAAGATTGATATCTTAGGATTTTTTTAGAAGACGTTTCTATCGGATTTTTTTCCACCGGTTGTTTTAATGATTCTTGTCATCATGCCATTCACCTTCTTGGTTCGCCAAGATTATGTGGCAGGAATCGGTGGTCAGATTGCTGGTGTTCTAGGATTTATGACTAACTTCTATGAAATGCTGACAGGAGGAGTTATGAATCTCAGTTTATCCCTCACCTCTTTTGTTCACAACTGGAGTTTAGCTGTTGAAGTTCATTATTATATCTTGTGGGGCTTGGCAGTCTGGTTCCTATCTAAGCGAGCAAAATCAAGCGGACAACTACGAGGAACAATCTTTCTACTTTCATCAGCTACCTTTATCGTCAGTTTCCTTTCGATGTTTATCGGTAGTTTTATTGTAAGTTCTTACTCAACAGTATACTTTTCAAGCTTAACTCATGTGTATCCATTCTTCTTAGGTAGTGTGCTTGCTACCATAATAGGGGTTCGTCATGCAACGCCACTTCTTAAACGTTTGAATAGAAGCTTGGATTTGAAGCAGACTTTGCTAGTCTTTGGAGCTGGGCTCGGAGTCTTGCTATTACTGACCTTCTTTGTGAAATTTACATATCTCTTTGCCTATTTACTTGGATTTTTGTTGGCAAGTTTAGCAGCGCTTCTGATGATTGTTGCGGCACGCGTCTTGCATGAGAAAACACCGACGATCAAAGAGCCAAAGATTATCAGCTTTTTAGCGGATACCAGCTATGCTGTCTATCTTTTCCACTGGCCGTTTTATATTATTTTCTCACAGTTAATGGGAAATATTCCGGCAGTGATTCTAACGACCATCTTCTCTTATATCTTCGCAACCCTTTCTTTCTATATCATCGAACCTTTGGTAGCAGGAAAAACTACGGAACTCTTGCAAAAGGCAAAAGAAATTCCGCACATTAAACCGGTCTTTGCTAGTAGTGCTGGAGTACTCGGTCTGATTACCGGTGTCGTGATATTGATAGCTCCTCAAGTAGGCGCATTTGAAACAGATTTGATGGTTAATGGTCTCAATCAGGCGCAAACCAATATGAACCGAACAAAAACCATGGCAGATCAAGCAGAAGCAAGTCGCTACAATATAGCTGATGGTGTAGCAATTATCGGAGATTCTGTAACTTTGCGTGCAACCCCTGAAATTAAAGAAATTTTAACGAACGCTCAAATTGATGGGCAAGTTAGCCGAAATACCAAACAAGCAAATGCGTTGATGCTAAATTATAGCCAAAATAAAGTCTTGCCCAAAATTGTAGTCATTGCAACTGGAGTAAACAATCCTGAAGATTATAAAGCGGATATCGATTCTTTAGTCACAAATCTACCTAAGGGACATCAGCTTGTGCTTGTAACTCCATACGAGGGTGATACAACGCAGGAAACGCAACCTTATGTTGAGCAGTATGCAAGCTATGCTCGTGAATTGGCACAAAAATATCCTTATATTGCACTTGCTGATTGGAATCAAGCAGCCAAAGATCATCCAGGAATTTGGAAAGGAACAGACCAAGTTCACTTCGGTAGTGATACTACTAAGCAGGAAGAAGGAGCTAAACTTTATGCAGAGATTATTAATGCTGCTATAAAAACTCTTGAAGATAAACCTGTCAAATCAAAATAATCAATAAAAAGTAGAGATAGAATCTCTACTTTTTGCTAAACAGGGATTGGGAAAAAAACTTACTAAATTGTCAGAATTATGAGAAAATAGGAACAATCAAAAAATGGAGGAATGCAATGAGAGAAGACATCAAGATTAATGACCGTGCTCTAGCCTTGGAAGATCAAATCATTGAAGTACTCGAAAAAGTTTATGATACAGATGTAGAGTTAGATGTATACAATCTTGGATTGATTTATGAGATTCATTTAGATGAGGCTGGCCTTTGTACAGTTGTTATGACCTTCACTGATACTGCCTGTGACTGTGCAGAAAAGTCTGCCAATCGAGATTGTGGCAGGTTTAAAAACAAATTGACGGGATTGAGGATGTCAAGGTTGAGGTTACCTGGTCTCCAGCATGGAAGATTACACGCATTAGTCGTTATGGGCGTATAGCTCTGAGGGCTACCTCACGATAAAAATAGAGTGATAAGATGAATTATGAATCAGGGATTAAAGACCTGATTTATATTTTTTTCTTTTTGTTTATTTATTTCATACAATAAACAAAAATTTTTTATTAAGAGTAACCACTTCACTCAAAAAATGTTATTATAGTAGAAGTGATTATAATAAAAAAAGAATAAGGTAGGATAGATATGAAATTATCTGTAGTAATTCCGTTTTATAACGAAGAGAATATGATTCAGAAGATGTATGATGAATTGGTTAAAGAAATCAATCAAATTACAAAAGCCGAATTTGAAATTATTTTTATTAATGACGGTAGTAAGGATCGTACTTTTGCAGACGTATGTTTAGCCATCGCAGCTGGCGATTCACGTATTAAATACATCAGCTTCAGTCGAAATTTCGGGAAAAGAAGCTGGAACTATTGCAGGACTTGAATATGCAACAGGAGAAGCAGTTATTCTAATGGATGGAGATTTGCAGCATCCACCAGCAATGCTTCCAAAAATGATTGAAGCTTATGAGCAAGGATACGATGTTGTAAGTGCTCGTCGTACACGTACAGGAGAAAAACGTCACCGTACTTTTTTAGCTAAACATTTTTATAAACTTGCCAATAAAATGATGGATATCGAGCTAATGGACGAGTCTCTGAATTCCGATTGTTTAGCCGTAAAGTTGTAAACGCCATTATATCTATGCAAGAATACAATCGTTTTTCTAAAGGAATTTTTGCTTGGATCGGCTTTAACGAAAAAGTTATCGAATATGAAAACCAAGTTCGTACTGTAGGTGAAACAAAATACTCGTTGAAGTTCTCATTGAACTATGCGATTCAAGGGATTTTATCATTCAACGATAAACCTCTACGTATGTGTATTAATTTTGGTTTATTCTGCTTATTAATTTCATTGGTTTATGTTCTTTGGACCTTTATCCAATACCTTATAGTGCCGGATTCACTCGTGAGTGGATACTTTACTACAATCTTCTCAGTAGTTCTCTTTGGTGGAATTCAATTGATTTCCATCGGGGTATTAGGAGAATACATTGGAAAAATTTATTACGAAGTGAAGAAACGTCCACATTATCTTGTCGACCAAACGAACATAACTGTGAAAGGAGAGCAAAATGACGACTAAGAAAAAAGTCTATCTAGCAAGTTTTATTGCGCCTATGGCCATCATGTTTGTGGCTTGGGCTATTGATGGCTTCTTTCCTTTCGGAACAAAGTCACTCATGGCGGTTGACTTTAATGCTCAGTATATTGGCTTATATGCCTATTTCAAACATTTGTTTTTAAATGGAGATTGGAGTAGTTTCTTTTACTCTTTCTCTAAATCCATTGGAGGCGGGATGTTAGGGATTTGGGGCTTCAATTTGTTGAGTCCATTTAACTTCCTGTTCCTACTATTCCCTGAAGAGAATTTCCAATGGGTGGTTCCAATCGTTATTGCCTTGCGTTATGGAGCGATGGGATTAACCATGGCACATTTCTTGGTAAAACGTTATGATGGATTAAAGAACAAAGCCTACTTGGTTCCAATCGTCGCTACCATTTATGCATTAAATGGATTTAATGTTAGCTATCAAATAGACCCAATTTTCTATGATGGAATGGTGATGCTTCCATTAGTTTTAATTGGGGTTGAACAAGTGTTGGATAATAAGTCTCCTAAAGGCTACATTGGCATGCTTGCCTTATCTCTCTTTGTACAATTTTACATGGGTTATATGACCTGCATTTTTGTAGTCATTTATGCTTTGTTCTATATTATACGTTCAGAGAACTTCCGAAATAAAAAAGTTATTCTAACTAGACTGGGGAAATTAGCTGCTGCATCTATACTAGCTGTTGGAATAGTATCAGCTGTATTACTCCCAATTCTTATTAGTTTGGTATCAACAAAAGGGGGCTTGCAAAGCACTCTGAGATTTGATTGGAAGTTACAAATCAATCCGTTTGAGATTTTAGCAAAACTTTTTTTAGGAGCTTTTGATAATACTTCTTGCCAGCTGGACCTAACTTGCCAAATATATATGTGGCTAGCTTTGGTTTACTAGGAACACTTTATTACTTTATTTCAAGTAAGATTTCAAAATGGAGTAAAATTGCAGCAAGTTTTGTTCTCGTAGTGTTTTTGATTTCTTGTGCCCATGAATTTACAAGTAAGTTGTGGCATATGGGACAAAATCCTGCTGGATTTTTCTATCGCTTCTCATGGATTATTGCTTTCTTTTTAGTTTATTTGGCTTATCTAAGTCTACGAGAAGTGGAGAAATTTACTAAAAAGAAGCTAGCTTCCTACTGATTAGCGGTGCAGTTATCTTTTCTATTGTACAGTTACAACAACACTCTTTCTTAACAGTTTGGCAACGTCTTGCAACGATTTTGATTTTTGTGGTTTTGCTTGCAGCTTTATTCTATCCTAAAGTGAAACACTCTTGGATGATTATAGCCGCTTTAACTGTGGTTGAGTTGACAGCTAATGCAGCACTTGTTCAATCACGTGTTGGCTATACAGACGCTTATAAGTATCACGATGCTGTTTTACAATTAAAGGAAGCGATTAATCCAATTAGACCTGACCACAGTGATTTTTACAGAATTAATAAATCATTCAATTTAAGTAAGAATGATCCATTTATGGTGGATTATCCGGGTCTATCGGTTTTCAGTTCCAACCTGGAAAATAGTACACGTGATTTATTTGACCGTTTAGGAAACAACGGAATTAATGCAACGACCTACTATCAAGGAACTCCGTTCCAAGATGCGCTCTTCTCAGTAAAATATCTAGTGACTCCAAAACCAGTGCTTAAAGAGGACTATCCTGATACATCCAAACTGTATGTATTCGGAAACATGGTAACGCGTAAAGATATTACGACAAAAGCACCTGTTTATGAAGCTGCTAGAACAAAGACATTCGAGACAGGTTTGATTTTGCCAATTGCTTATGGTGTTAATGATGCAACGGTGAATGTAAAAATTAGAGAATCATCAACCGATTCAAAATCAAAATAAGATTGTACAAGCTATGGGGGCAACGAGCGAAAATTATTTAGCTGTACTCGGAGCAAATGAGATGAAATTGGACAATATGGAAGTTGTAGATCCGTCTAAACCGGAAACCTATAAGCGTATTGATTCTTCAAAACCAGGAACGATTACCTATCATTTAGTACCTCAATCTGCTGAGGATTATTGGGTAGCAATTCCGCAAAATTATCTCATACAGATAAAAATAAAATTCGTGTCATGTTAAATGGCAAAAATTATGAATTCCAAGATAAATTCCAACAAACGCAATTTATTCAAATTGCACATAATTCAGTTGGTCAACCTACAGATTTAACGATTGAAATTGATTCGGATAATGAATATAATTTATCTGGACTGCGCTGGCTCGTTCTAATGCTGCTCTAGCAAATCGTATCATTCAAGAACGTCAGCTGCAAGGAATAAAAATAACTTATTGGGATAATCGTAGTTTTAAAGGAACAGTTAATATAACTGATGACAGTACTTGGATGATGACCAGTATCCCATATGAAAAAAAGGTTGGACTGTTAAAGTAGATGGAAAAAGTAGTTGAAACTGCTAAAGTTTGGGATAGTTTGTTAGCCTACAAGATTACACCAGGTGAACATACAATTGAAATCAGCTACTTGCCAGCTGGATTTGTTGCAGGTTTTCTAATTTCAATCTTATCAACCTCTCTTTATGGGTTTGCAATTTATAAAAAATGGATTTAATTTAGTAGGAGTAGACTATAATGAAAAATTTCAAAAATGAAATTAAAATTTAGTTCGCTATTCTTTGTTCCATTTATGGGTATGTTAGGAGTCTTCCTTTGTTTAGGGTTGACTCCCTTTTCACAGAATTCGGTGCATAGTGGAGATTTTCTTTCACAATATTTTCCGCTTTATATCGGATTACATAAACTATTTTGGAGCGGCGATTTTAGCGGTCTGTTTTGGTCCTTCTCTAAATCCCTGGGAGGAGCAATGCCAAGTGTATGGGGCTTTAATAGTTTAAGTCCTTTCACGTTTTTATACGTAATTTTTCCAATTTCGACATTTCATATTTTGAGCTATGTGATTCCACTCATTCGCTTTGGAGTAATGGGAGTGGCGTTTGGATATTTTCTTGAAAAGAAATATCAAGGTATTAGCAAAAATTACTGGCTTTCATTAGGTTTATCTACATCTTATGCGCTTAGTGGATTTATTGTATCTCAGCATTTCAATCCCAACTTTTTAGATAATCTAATTTACGTTCCTGTCATTCTTCTTGGTATTGAAGAAATCGTAGAAGGAAAACGATCACTTAAATTACCGATTTTCCTTGCAGTCAGCTTGATTACGAATTTCTATACAGGATATATGATGTGCCTTTTTGTGGCTCTATATGCATTCTATACTGTTTTTTTCAAAGAAAGCCTTTGAAAGACTACCTATTAAAAATTGGTAGGGGTTGCATTGTTTGCAATGATTGGAGTAGGACTTGCAATGTTCTGGCTGCTACCAGTCTTTGGTGCCTTGGTAGAAAGTAAGGCGAGTGCAGGAAGTACATTTGAATGGTCTTTTAAAATCGTAAATGATCTTATAAGTTTTCCTCAAAAATTTATTTTAGGCTCTTTTAGTGAAAAAGAGTGGGGGGACCCAAAAGCCTTACCGCATCTTTTCATTGGAAGTTTAGGTCTCTTTGGACTGTTTGTTTTCTACGTAAAAAAAGAAATTTCTCTTCGTAGCAAATTATCTGCAACATTCGTATTATTGATTTTATTACTTTCCTTCAATATTCAAGGTTTTGATCAGATTTGGCATATGGGGCAACGTCCGGTCGGTTTCTACTTTAGAAATTCTTGGATTGCAAATGCCTTTATGTTGGTCTTAGCTTCCGAAAGTTTGATGAAGTGGAAAAATAGATTCCGATTTAATGAATTTTTGGTAGCTCTTATAGGTTTTGGGTCGATTTTATTGTTCTCAATGCTTGCTACACTTTCTTATGTAGAAACATTACAGAAAATACTTGCATTTATTATTTATAGTATCGTTTTATGTGCATTCTTTCTAACAAAGGTCGATTTATCTCGAAGACTACAAATAGTAACCGGAGTTGTTATTGTAGAGTTAATATTGGGTGCGTTTATTGGACTGAAAAGAGTACCATTTTTCGTTAGTAATTCTAGTTTGAAGACTCAAATGGAGTATGCAATTGCTTTTGATGAAGAAGGTTATAGTAAATTAAATCAATTTACACGTCTGGAGATGAATAAGGGATTGTCGCATGCCAATTTCCCGATTGCTTATAATTATAATGGAGCCTCTCACTTTACATCGAGTTTAGAGCATACATTAATTGAAGAATTCAGTCACTTAGGACTTCCTGCATCACAATCAGTTGTAAACTATACAGGGCGAAATATTATTTTAGATTCTATGTTTGGTTTTTCGCGGTTTATGATGGGTGGCGATGAAAATAAAGTCTTTGCGGATATTCGTGGTTTATATCAGAAAGAAGGAACCTTAAAGAACTTTGCTGTTTATCAAAATCCATATGCCCTCTCCTTGGGATATTTAACAAATAAGGATCTTGCAACAAATGTAAACTTTGAAAAGCACAAACCTGTTAATAATTTAAATCAATTCTTACAAGTTGTGGGAATTTCGGAGAAAGAAGGTCTTAAAGAAGTAAGTGTATCAGAAGTCCATGTTGAAAATTTAACGAAAAATGGTGACAAATATACAATTACTCAAGAGGGTACTCCGGTAAAAATTGAATGGCAGTTATCTCTTGAACCAAACAAGTTGTACTTTGTCAGAAATTCCAGAAAGGCAAGCCGGTTCAGTCATTAAATCAAAAGTGTTGGTAGACGGATCAAGTTATCCTTATGAAAATCGATTCCGAGAAAATCAATTATGGGTGGTTGGAAATGGAAACTTAAACAAAACGCTCACATTTACAATTGATGAAGGAAAAAGCCAAAGAATGGGATATTCGTGATTTTAAATTCTATTCAATCGATATACCAACTCTAACCAAAGCTTTGGAACAGTTTAAAAAAGCAAATGACATCACCATTGATTCCTATTCAAATTCAACAGTGAAAGCACACGTTAATGTTACAAATAGTGAACAATCCTTTGCAACTTTCACTATTCCATACCATTCAGGTTGGAGTGTAACAGTAGATGGTCAAGCTCAAGAAGTTCAAAAATCGCTTGGTTTCTTTATGGGTGTATCACTAACGGAAGGAGAACATGAGATTGTATGGACATATAATCCTCCAGGGTTAAACTTCGGAGTAATGCTTTCACTAGCTTCTCTTATTCTACTCGTTTTCTTGTGGAAAAAACAAAAAATAGAATAGCTGACACACTCTACGGCTATGATACTAGAAAAGGATGAAGTTCCTAAGAACTTCATCCTTTTTGTATGTTTTTTAGAATGGTCAGTAATAAAGCAATCCGTAATAGTGTTTATTTTTTACCAGATTGTTCCATATTCCAGAAATCTGTAACAGCACCACGTGATGCAGAAGATACGGTATGGGCATACTTACCGAGGACACCACGGCTATAGAGTGGTGGCAAGGTTGTTTCTGCCTTGCGTTTTTCAAGTTCTTCATCGGAAACGTCCATGGAAATTTCTTTTGTATCTTGGTCGACAGTGACGATATCGCCTGTACGAAGGTAGGCAATTGGTCCACCATCCTGAGCTTCAGGAGCAATATGTCCGACAACGAGACCATAAGTACCACCAGAGAAACGGCCATCTGTCAAGAGGGCAACCTTGTCTCCTTGGCCTTTACCAACGATCATTGATGAAAGTGATAGCATTTCAGGCATACCAGGACCACCCTTAGGACCAACGAAACGAACAACGACAACATCGCCATCAACGATTTCATCTGTCAAGACTGCTTGGATAGCATCTTCTTCTGAGTCAAAGACCTTAGCTGGACCAACGTGACGACGAACCTTAACACCTGACACCTTGGCAACTGCACCGTCAGGAGCAAGATTACCGTTCAAGATGATAAGCGGACCGTCCGCACGTTTAGGATTTTCAAGTGGCATGATGACTTTTTGACCTGGAGTAAGATCTGCAAAGTCAGCTAAGTTTTCAGCGACAGTCTTACCAGTACATGTGATGCGGTCTCCATGAAGGAATCCATTTGCCAGCAAGTACTTCATAACCGCAGGCACACCACCAACTTCGTAGAGGTCTTGGAAGACATACTGACCAGAAGGTTTCAAATCGGCCAAGTGAGGCACACGTTCTTGGATCGTATTAAAGTCTTCAAGTGACAAGTCAACATTAGCTGCGTGGGCGATAGCAAGCAAGTGAAGAGTGGCGTTAGTAGAACCACCTAGAGCCATTGTCACTGTAATGGCATCTTCAAAGGCTTCGCGAGTCAAGATATCTGAAGGTTTGATACCAAGTTCAAGCATTTTGACAACTGCACGACCGGCTGCTTCGATGTCTTCTTTCTTATCAGCAGATTCAGCTGGGTGAGAAGAAGAACCTGGCAAACTCATCCCCAAAACTTCGATAGCAGTAGCCATAGTATTGGCAGTATACATACCACCACAACCACCGGGGCCAGGGCAGGCATTACATTCGAGACGTTTCACGTCCTCAGCAGTCATATCGCCGTGATTCCACTTACCGATTCCTTCAAATACAGAAACCAAGTCAATGTCTTTGCCATCCAGTTTTCCAGGGGCGATAGTACCACCGTAGGCGAAAATAGCTGGGATATCCATATTGGCAATGGCAATCATGGAACCAGGCATGTTCTTGTCACAACCACCGATAGCGACAAATGCATCAACGTTATGACCACCCATAGCTGCTTCGATAGAGTCCGCGATGATATCACGAGACGTTAGGGAGAAGCGCATACCCGGCGTTCCCATGGCAATACCGTCGGCTACCGTAATGGTTCCAAACTGCACAGGCCAAGCACCAGCAGATTTAACACCTTCTTTAGCAAGTTTACCAAAGTCATGCAAGTGGATATTACATGGTGTGTTTTCCGCCCAAGTCGAAATCACTCCCACAATCGGTGTTTCAAAGTCCTTATCTGTCATTCCAGTCGCGCGAAGCATAGCACGGTTTGGTGATTTTACCATACTGTCATAGACACTGCTGCGGTGACGTTTATCTAATTCTGTCATTATGTTCCCTCTCATATCAGTTTTTACTATTATAGCACAATTTTCACATGAATAACAGAAGAAAAATTTTTAAATTTTCAGACAATTCAATTCCTTGAAATCTTCTTAAAATTTTTGCATATTTTTGTTGACATTTAAAAATTAAAGTGATATCATTTAGATATCAAAAAAACAGGAGATCATTCTGATGACTGAAAAACTAATCAATTCAAAACCAAATGGTGTAGTAGCATTGATACTCATTGAGTTGGCACTCGTACTTGGTGTTTTTATATTTATAATGGGTGCTGGTTCAGAAAACATTTTTGGAATTATTACCGGTCTTTTATTAAGCTTAATTGCGGTTCTAGCTCATGCGGGTTTAAAAGTAGTCAAACCTCAGGAAGCTCTGGTTTTAACTCTCTTTGGTAACTATACTGGGACTATCAAAGAACCTGGTTTTTACTTTGTCAATCCCTTTAGCATAGCGGTCAATCCTGCAATCCACACTCGACTTGGACAAAGTGGTGATGTTAGCACAAAATCTCCTTTTTCAGGGATGAAATCATCAAATGGTAATGACGTAAATATCGAAATTGGCAAGAAGCAGATTTCTCTTAAAGTCATGACCTTGAGCAATTCTCGTCAAAAGATTAACGATTGCTTAGGTAACCCCGTTGAAATCGGAATCGCGGTAACTTGGAGAGTAGTCGATACAGCCAAAGCAGTCTTCAACGTTGATAACTATAAAGAATATCTTTCATTGCAGTGTGATAGTGCCCTCCGTAATATTGTCCGTATCTATCCTTACGATGTATCTCCTAATGTGGATACTACAGGTGATGGGCAAGCGGATGAAGGTAGTCTCCGTGGCTCTAGTGAAATTGTTGCTAAACGCATTCGTGAAGAAATCCAAAGTCGCGTAGAGGATGCTGGATTGGAAATCCTTGAAGCACGTATTACTTACCTAGCTTACGCTCCAGAAATTGCAGCTGTCATGCTTCAACGTCAACAAGCATCAGCCATTATTGATGCACGTAAAATGATTGTCGATGGCGCTGTAGGAATGGTTGAAATGGCACTAGAACGTCTCAATGAAGGAGAATTAGTAGAACTTGACGAAGAACGAAAAGCTGCCATGGTTTCAAATCTCCTAGTCGTTCTCTGTGGCAATCATGATGCACAACCAATTGTCAATACAGGAAGTCTTTACTAAAGATGGCAGAAGCTAAAAAAAAGCAGATTCCCCTTCGACTCTCGAATAAGTTATACGCTGCACTCGCATCATGGGCAGAAGATGACTTTCGATCAGTCAACGGGCAAATCGAATATCTCCTCACAGAATGTGTCAAACAACGAAAAAAAGATGGGAAATACGTCTCAGAAACCATTGATGAACCATTCGAGATTGATATTTAATCTATTTTCCTATCCAAAAGATTGGATAGGAAAATTTTTAATCTTTTTGTCAAGTAACTTTACTTTTTACAAAAAGTTTTGATATACTATTAAAGTTGATGAAAATCAAACCTAACTGAAATTATATCTTAAAAAGGAGAAATCAAAATGGCAGTACCTGCACGTCGCACTTCAAAAAGCGAAGAAAAAAACAAACGTCGTACACACTACAAAAGTAACAGCTCCATCTGTAAACTTTGACGAAACTACTGGAGATTACTCACGTTCTCACCGTGTATCACTTAAAGGATACTACAAAGGACGTAAGATCGCTAAAAGCTGCATCGGCTGAATAATAGAAGGAGATACCATGCGCGTAAATATTACACTTGAACACAAAGAATCTGGTGAACGCTTGTACCTTACTTCTAAAAACAAACGTAACACTCCAGACCGTCTTCAATTGAAAAAAATACTCACTAAAACTTCGCAAACACGTTGTGTTTACAGAAGTGAAGTAAGCATTCAATACGAATCAATACATAAGAAAAAAACGCTGATTTTTAAAGCGTTTTTCTTTTTCGATTTCAATGTATTGCAATAAAAAAATCAACCGAATGACTACATTTTTTTGTGAAATAAATTAGATGTTCGGATATATAGAAAAATGCTCTAGTCATATTGTCTGGAGCGTTTTTGTGTTGTTTTTGAAAAATTAGATATAGAATTTTTATCAAGTTTTTAGGTCTCTTTACTGCAAACCGTTGAAACAGGTGTTTTTATCAATCTACATTTGTCAGAGACAATATCGTAGCTAATATGGATTCCAATTTTACTAATTTAAACACCTTAAAATAGAAAAAGGTAGTAAGAGAAAATCTTACTACCTTTTTTTGAACTATAAACCGAGTTTACTAAACTAATTCAAGCAATGTTAACTCTAGTATCTTTTTCAACTGATTTTAATAGTTTACTTGCTAGATAGGCTAAAAAAGAATAGAGAAAGCAATGAGTAGAATCCAAGCAACTAATAAATTCACTTGTCCCTTTTTAAAAAGTAGCTAAGTCTAGAAGCCCATCAACACTATAACGGCTAAGTGTAAAAATAAGATAAAGATTGTAAAAAGCCACTTAAGGGATATTTCCTGCAAAGAGAAATTGAAGGAGAATGACAAAGGGCATTACAGTCATTGCCTTTTTCAACATTTTTAACGATTGAAGAGACAAATAGACCTAAGGCATCTGCCGAATAAATGGTTAAAAATATGGTTAGGAAATAGGAGATGAATCGTAAACTATCATTATCAAAGATAGTCTTAAATTCTGAAATCGAATGGTGATAGAAGAGGAATAAAATACAGGAGAAGATAATGGCTTGGATTAGAGAAACAAGGACTTGGAATAACATATGTGCAGAAATATATGAGGATAGGTTCATTCTCCTCGGTATTCGTGCTTGATAATATCTCTTTCTTTACAGATCAATGTAATAGAATTAAAAACTCCTATCCAAATACAAGCACAAACAATAATGAATGAAGTATTGTTTATTTCTTGACCTAATCCGATTGAGAACCCATTTTCTCCAGTTACTATACAAGTAATAAAGGCAATGATAGCAGTACTTATAAAAGAATACCATCCGTTAGAATTTAAAAAAATTTCGTTTAAATTTACCTAAATATATCAAAATTTGTTCTTTATTCGATGCGTAATTCATCTTAATCTCCTTTATATTCTCTATATTTTTCGATGTAGTAATCTGGAGTTTGCTCTACTTCAGATACCACAAGTTCAAGTTGGTTGACATTAAAGAATTCTAGGGTATCTTCTACGGAGCCATAAAAGGTTAGTTTACCGCATGATTCTTCCTCACTTTTAGCGAGAACTAATACTTTATCAAATAATTCTGGGGTTCGATCTGGACTATGTGAGATAACAAAGACAATCTTATTGTCATCTGCGATACTCCTTAAGCTAGTCATAATTGAGCGAGCATTACTACCGTCTACTCCAGAATCTGGCTCATCTAAAACAAATACAACGGGATCTGCAATATACTCAGTCGCAATGCTCAATCTTTTTTTCTCTCCGCCGCTTAATTCAGATACCAAGGCATCTTTTTTCTTTGTTAGTTTGACTGTTTCTAGTACTTTTGAGATTTTTTCTTCTAATAAAGCGGGATCCTTGGTAAAGTCTCGCACGAGTTTCATCTCTGCTGCATTTTTCAGAGTCATATAAACACTATCTTTTTCACGATGAAGACTAAATTGAGGAACATTGGCAATCATTCTTCGAACTTTTTCGAATTGATTATAGATGTTTATATTTCCTAATAAGATATCAGCATCCGCTTTTTCTATGCCCATGATTGCATTGATTAGTGTGGTTTTACCTGCTCCTGAACCACCTAAAATGAGTACGATTTCCCCAGAGGAAACTTGAAAGTCAATCTCTGATAATAAAAGCTTATCTCCTGCGAAACGTTTTCGAATTCGAACAGATAACTGAGTATCTTGTGCAATCCTGTTGATATTGTCTGCGAGACTCTTTCCTTGATTTTCAGTTAATTCATGTTGAAAAACTAAGGAATTATTATAAAGGACGAAGAGTCGATGGTTTATGGATACTAAATCATAGTTATTTAGGTATGTTTTTATCTTTAATTGGATGATTATTCAAATAAACCATGTCCCCTAGGGGTGTACTATATATTCCCATTATCCAGGACTTCAAAATTCTTGTCCACTTTCTCCTCTAGACTTGTGTTGATTTCCTTTTGCTTCCATTCAACATCCTTCTGGTTCATGAGACTAAAAATATAAATAGTATCATCAACACGGAGGGTGTCTCGATTATTTAGGTAGTGTTTTTTACCAATATCAATTTTTCTATTGTTTATATAGATGACATCTGTATTACTCTGTAAATAGTAACCAGTATGATCTTTTTCTAATGAAATAGCTTGAGAATCAGTCAGGATTTCTCCATTTCCTGGACAAGAACATTATCTTTGTTGATCACAAAGGCAAATAAGGAGATAGTTTGATTTTGAACCTCTTCTCCTTTATCTAATTTCTCAGAGATCGTTTCTTTTATCTTATCACTGACATGTTTAAGAGTTGACGGCATTTTGAAAGTAGTAGTACTTTCTGAGGCCGTATCTCTATGGCTGATATCAATATACTTTATGTCTACCTTGGGTTTTGTGTTATCTACATACTCTCCACAAAAAGGACAGAACTTCCAACCGATTCCAATATTTTTGAAACAGTTCGAACATTTTGATTTTACAATATAATCCTTCATTTCGACACTACTTTACTACTTTTCCACAATTGATGCAAAATTCGAAGGTTTTTGATAGACTTGTTCCGCAATGGGGGCAAGAAACTAAATCTTGACTAGATGAATCAATAGATTTTTGAAGAGAAATCTGCTCCTGAAAGAGTTTAGTGATTTCAGCAATTTCAGTTGAATAGAGAGTATTTTCCTTTATTTCTTCTAAATGTTCTTCGACAAATTTGATACCTATTAACCGATACAAGTCATTAATTTGATTTTTGTAGTACTTGAATTTCCTTTTTCTTGCGAAGGTTTTCTGCATTTTGCTTTCCTTCTGAAATGACAGTACTAGTTGTCTCTTTGACAAGTCTAGCTCCATCTTTCAATTGATCTAAAAAAGCCATCTTTTCTCCTCATCTATGCTTGTTTTTGGTATATATTTCATTTTGATTCCAGTATAACACATATGATAATATTATCAAAAATTTTTCATATACCGTTTTAAAAGTTAATAGAAAATAGTTTGATATTGAGATTCATAATTTCTAATCAAGCTTGTATTTAGAAAGTGATGGTTGTAACGGACACAATTCCAATCTAGCTTTTTCTATTTATATTTATTGCTCCTATTTTTGAGAGCGCTTGAAATATGTTATAATAAAACTAGATTAAATTTTTGGAGGAAAACCGTGGGAAATTTCATTGAGTTAGTCTTTCATCGTTTCTTTTTGGGGATGATTGCGACTGCTTATTTTTGGTTATTGACACTAGCAGGAGGAGTGGTCTTTGGTATAGCACCCGCTAGTGCAACTCTCATGAGTTTATTTGCTGAAAACGGCTATTCTTACCGTGCTTATCGTTTCAAGGAAGCATGGGCTTTATTTAGGAGCAATTTTGTCAAAAGTAATCTCAGTTTCTACACCTTTATAGGGATTGACTTGATCTTGCTTTTTATGGCTTGTATCTGATGATTCAGTTGCCAAATCAGACCATTATCCACTTGGCAGCAACATTTCTAAATATCTTTTTAGTAGCCTTGGTATTTTTGGCCTATACGGTATCTTTAAAGTTACAGGTTTACTTTGAGTTGTCCTATAAAAACACCTTAAAGCTTGCCTTTATCGGAATTTTTATGAGTTTATCAGCAGTGGCCAAGGTTCTCCTTGGTAGTGTCTTGTTAGCAATTATTGGCTTCTATATGCCAGCCCTCATCGCTTTTGTAGGTATTGGGATGTGGCATTTCTTTATTAGTGATTTATTGGAGCCTGTTTATGAAAGTATTCATGAAAAATTGGCAACCAAATAAGACCAAACAATTCCGCCTCCACTCACTCCTAAGAATCTATAGTCTGGTGATGATTATCATCATTTCCTGCTTTGCTCTCTTGATTTCTTATGCAGACTGGGATATGCGTGAAAGGGAAGCCAATCGTGTCGGTCAGCGTGTTCTCGCTCGAACAGTTGATGAGGTTGAATACTATTATCGAGAGTCAACCCGTCTAGCCCAGAGTTTGGTGGATAATCAAGCTCGGATTGAAGGAATTTACAAGTATTTTAGCCTCAGTACGCCAGATTATTTTTACTGGCAGTTAGAGCGCAAGGCGTCACCCTATATTTCCGTTTCCATTTATGAAAATATCGATGATATTTACGTGCGAAACGATTTTGTGACAGGTATTTCGATTGTTCTACAGGATTCAACAGACGTATTTGTTTCCAAAAGAGGAAACAGAGGTGGACAGAAAATTCCAGCTGAGAACTTCAAGCCAGATGCTAATAGTTTCGCTGTTCCAGTGTCTGATCCCATCTCGGACCAAGCTCTAGGGGTCATTTATATTTCCGTAGAACCAGAATTCCTCTATAAGGCGATTGACAATACCAGGGGAACAATTCCTGTTGCCGTAACGGTAATTGCACCATATGAAACAGATATGTTCTATATTGGAGCGAAGGGAACGAATGAATCTTGGCTGGTAGGAACAACTGCCCATGGTTATCAAGTTCGAGTAGCTGTACCAAAGGATTATGTTTGGAGTGGGACCTTAGCGAGTTCGGCACTTATTTTAGGTTTGAGCGCCCTCTTTATCATCATTTTATATATGACCTTAAGAAGGACTTTTTCTGACTATCAAAGTCAGGTTGTGGACTTGGTGGACTCTATCCAAGCCATTACTAAGGGAGAGCAGACCAAGAGAATCGACACAGATAAAAAGGACCAGGAATTGCTACTAATTGCTGAGTCGACAAATGATATGTTGGATCGACTAGAAAGTAATATTCACGATATTTATCAACTGGAACTCAATCAAAAAGACGCCAACATGCGTGCCTTACAAGCTCAAATTAATCCGCATTTCATGTACAATACTTTGGAATTTTTGCGGATGTACGCGGTGATGGAAAATCAAAATGAACTAGCAGATATCATCTATGAGTTCAGTAGTCTCCTGCGCAATAATATCTCTGACGAGCGAGAAACGACCCTCAAACAAGAAGTGGAGTTTTGTCGGAAGTACAGTTATCTCTGTATGGTTCGCTATCCAAAATCCATTGCCTATGGATTTAAGATTGACCCTGAACTGGAAGAAATGCGTATTCCAAAGTTCACACTCCAACCGTTAGTGGAAAATTATTTTGCCCATGGAGTTGATCACAGAAGAACAGATAATGTTATCAGTATCAAGGCTTTGAAAAAAGATGGCTATGTCGAAATCTTAGTAACCGATAATGGTCGTGGGATGTCTGCTGAAAAACTAGCAGAAATTCAAGCTAAACTGGCTCAAAGAACCTTTGAACACACAGCAGATTATAAGGGGCAACAACAGTCTATTGGGATTGTTAATATCCACGAACGCTTTGTGCTCTACTTTGGAGACCGCTATAACATCAATGTAGAATCAGCTGAACAAAAAGGTGTTCAATATAGAATCACCATTCAGGATGAAGAGAAAGGATAAACATGTATAAAGTACTATTAGTTGACGATGAGTACATGATTACAGAAGGACTTAAGCGTTTGATCCCTTTTTGAAAAAATGGGATATGGAAGTCGTTGCAACAGCCAATCATGCTGACGACGCTTTGGACTATGTTCGAGAACATCCCGTAGATATCGTCATTTCTGATGTTAACATGCCTGGCAAGACAGGACTTGAAATGATTAGGGAAATGAAGGAACTCTTGCCAGAGGCTTACTATATCCTTCTTTCCGGCTATCAAGAATTTGACTATGTCAAGAAAAGCCATGAACCTCAATGTTGTAGATTATCTTGTCAAACCAGTTGATAAGGTTGAACTGGAGCATTTTACTTGAGAAAAATCCTTGGTCAACTTCGTGAGAAAGTACATGAGCCAGAAATGTTAAGTCAAAAGTTAGACGACGAAGCATTTAAAGCACACCTGTCTCAAAAAGAAAACTGGTGGATTGGCCTTTCCCAAGAGAAACAAGGGGATTTTGTCATTCCTTACTATGTTTTAGGTCAGGACTGGCAGATTGTGATTGCAGCTCAGAAATTCGATGGTTTACTTGTCATGCCTTTTGAGTTACCTTATCAGGCTAACTTTGAAAAATGGAAATTTGATGTTGAAAAAGCACTCTTCTATGGAACTGTGAACCTCGATCAGTCTGAAAGTCTCTTTTCTTATTATGAACCCATCTATCGAGTTATTATCCAAGGAAATCTTCAGCAGATTATCGAAGAGTTGAATTTGCTTGAGAAGATTGTGTTGGAAAACACACCGAGGGTGTCCATTACCAAGCAACTCTTTACTCAGTTTGTGATGGATGTCTTCCACCTCTTTGAGCATCTGAAAGCAGATGATATGACAGATATTGTCAAAAGAATTCATGCCATTACAAACTTTGAAGATTTAGTGGCTTATACCAAGGAAACCTTGACTTCCTTCTTTGGTCAATATCGTATGAATGAAAATGTCGTCAGTGTACTTGAAGTTATTGGGAGAGACTATAAAAAAGAACTTTCTCTCAAGGATATCAGCAAGGATCTCTTTATCAATCCTGTGTACTTAGGTCAGTTAATCAAGAAGGAAACCAATTCAACCTTTGCTGAGCTTCTCAATAAGCAACGGATTAAAGCAGCTCAGCAACTCTTGCTATCAACCAATGATAGTATTGAGGATATTTGCTATACGGTTGGTTATAGTAATGTAGGGTATTTCTACAGGTCTTTCGAAAAACTATGTGGAAAGTCTCCGAAGGCCTACCGTAAGCAGGTGGAAGCAAACTTGTAGAACTTGTTTTGCTTGTTAAAATATGCTATAATAAATTCAAAAATATGAGGAGGTTACTTTTATGAAAAAGAAACCAATCTATCTATGGGTATTACTGATTTTTCAGCCTTACTCTCAGCAATGTCACTATTTGGGATCATCTCTCCAGTACCTACTGCAGAAAGTATGGGTAATATTGAGACATCAGGTGTAGATGCTACTTATGCTAAGGAATTGATTGCCTCACACGATTAAAGCAGCTGAACATAGTCATTCAATTATCAACATTATCTTAGTTATCTTATCAGCTATTCTAGTTGTTGTTGCTTTGATTTTCCTCGTACGTAAAAATATTCAGTTGGCCAATTATACCTATATCGGCTATGTCTTTCTAGCTATCCTTGGTTCTATCTACAACTTTGTAGGAGTCCAAGATGCACTTTCACTTTTTACAGACCCTAATGTTCGTATGGGGGCTGAACTAGGTGCTAAAGGTTCTACTATTTTTGGGATTGTACTCAATGTTATCTTTCTAGCAATCGTCTTCTATAAAATATGGCAGCAACAAAAAGAATTAACAGAATCTCAAGAAGAAGAACTCGTCTAAGAGTTGACAAAGGATAACTATCAAGATACAATCTTGGTAGTTATTTTTTTGGATTCGAGAAAGAGGGAGGAAAAGATGAAAAAAATTTCCTTAGTTTATATCAGTCTAAGCGGCAACACGGAGAGTTTTGTAACACGTTTGAAAGCCTATTTGTTGGAGCAATATGCGAATATTGATGTGGAAAAAATTCATATTAAAGACTTGGTCAAGGAAGGAGAAGCCTTCTTTGAGATGACCAACCCATATGTGGCTTTCTACCGACTTATCTAGAAGGTGGCAATGGTGTTGACAATGGTGATGTAGAAATTTTGACAACTCCGGTAGGTGACTTTATCGCATATGGTGACAATGCTAGCAAGTGTTTTGGTGTCGTAGGATCGGGTAATCGCAATTTTAACAACCAATACTGTTTGACCGCCAAACAATATAGCCAGCGCTTTGGTTTTCCAGTCCTAGCTGACTTTGAAATGCGCGGAATGCTAGGAGACATCAAAAAGGTTGCAGGTATTATTGCTGAGCTTTATGAGCTTGAATCCTTGTAAGAGGATAGAGATGCTGGGCTAGATTTTTATCCCATGGATCATAGAATTTTTTCAAAAGAGAACAGTTCAAATGAGTAAATTACAGAGATCATTTTTAAAGTATCTAAAACGAAAACCAAGCTTCAAGGATATTATGCTATGCAGTGCCTTGCTACTATTAGCGATTGCTCTGCTACTGTTCTCTGAGAAAATTTTTGATGAAAATATAGCACCAGTTGGAACCATGGTATCCTTAGGGATTGTTATCCTGGTAGGAATCTTAGCTGTCAGAAATAAATAAAAAGACTCGAGAAATGTCATCTCGAGTCTTTTTGTTAGTTGCGAATTTCGTCAACGATTTCTTTTGAAATGGGAATCCCTAAACGGTAACCTTTGTTGATGTAGTCAATGACATCATTGATGTTTTCTATCGTTTGGATTTTCTCTTTGATAGCTGCACGAAAAGCTTGGTCTTTCAATAGCTGGTCCTGAAGCAGTCTTTGAAGTTTTTCTTTTTCGTATTTATTGACAAGAAAGAGGAAAAGAAGACTGATAACAACTAAGATATAAGCATACTGGCTCATAAAAATTCTCCCTAGGTGATAAAGAAGTAAGTGGTTAGAGAAAAACGAATATCCTTCGCCTTTCGAGTGATAATACTGTAAGCGCCTGGCTACTTGTTATTAATTAGTAAGACGTTTAGGCAAATCGCCTCATTTACGACGTCGTGGCCCCTAAATCGACTATATTTAGGGGGGGTATGACTAGTGAAGCAATTAGCTAGTCCGCATAAAAGCGGCTAGTGTCTAACAATTAGGAATTTTAGTTACAGTAACTTGAAGATTACGACGTCTTTCGGTAGAAATCGATAATATTTCTATCGAAAGACTAGTGAGGCGCCTAGCCAAAGTCCGAATAGGATTTGGCGTTAGTTACTTAGATTGCTTTGCAATCAAGTAACTTTGGCGAATTACATCTTCTCTGGCGCCTCTACACCCAGCAAACGAAGGGCTTCTTTGAGGACGACTGCAGTTGCGTAGCTGAGGGCTAGGCGACTGTCACGTTCTGGACTTTCATCTAAGATACGAGTGTGGGCATAGTATTTGTTAAAGGCTTGCGCTAAGCTGATTGCAAATTTAGCGATGATAGAAGGTTCGTAATTATCAGCTGCACGTTTAATAATACGTGGGAAGTCTTGGATGAGCTTGATGATTTCCCAGCTTTCAGCATCGTTCAAGCTATAGTTGGCACCTGCTTCAGGTTTGAAATCGGCTTTACGCAAGATTGATTGGATACGAGCGTAGGCGTATTGAACATAAGGGCCGGTCTCCCCTTCGAAGGATACCATAGCTTCAAGGTCAAAGTCATATCCATTTGTACGGTCAGTTTTAAGGTCATAGAATTTAATGGCTCCAACTCCAACAGCATGAGCGACCTGGTCTTTGTTTTCAAGTTCTGGATTTTTGGCTTCGATTTGCGCTTTAGCACGGCTGATGGCTTCTGCTACAGTTGGTTCTAGCAAGATAACATTCCCTTTACGAGTAGAAAGTTTTTTCCCTTCTTTTGTAACCAAGCCAAACGGAACATGGACAATATCTTGGCTCCAATCGTAACCCATTTCTTGCAAGACAGCCTTGAGTTGCTTAAAGTGAGCAGATTGTTCTTGACCAACGACATAGATAGATTTGGCAAATTGGTATTCGTTTTTACGGTAGAGGGCTGCAGCTAAGTCACGCGTGATGTAGAGAGTTGCACCGTCAGATTTCTTGATAAGAGCTGGGTGTTCAATTCCATATTTTTCAAGATTAACAACTTGAGCACCTTCTGATTCGACTAATAATCCTTTTTCAGAAAGGATGTCTACAACTGCATCCATTTTATCATTGTAGAAAGCTTCTCCGTTATAGCTGTCGAATTCAACTTGAAGCTCATTGTAGAGACGGTTAAATTCTACCAAGCTTTCATCGCGGAACCATTGCCAAAGAGCGAGAGCTTCCTCATCGCCGTTTTCAAGCTTGCGGAACCATTCGCGTGCTTCTTCATCCAAGCTTGGATCGTTCTCAGCTTCAGCATTGATGCGGACATAGAGCTTGAGGAGTTCATCGATTGGATGAGCTTTGACAGCTTCCTCGTTACCCCATTTTTTGTAGGCAACAATCAACATTCCAAACTGTTTGCCCCAGTCTCCCAAGTGGTTGACCTTGACAGTTTGATAACCAATCTTTTGGAAGATATGTGACAAGCTATCTCCGATAACTGTTGAACGAAGGTGACCGATTGAAAATGGTTTAGCGATATTAGGGCTAGACATGTCAATAACGACATTTTCTTGATTGCCAATCTCTTGGTCAGCGAAGTGCTCTTTTTCAGTGATAACGTTTTGCAGTACTTGACCAGAAATGGCAGCCTTATCAAGGAAGAAGTTTACGTAAGGACCTGTTGCTACAACCTTTTCAAAGGCTTGACTATTGATCTTTTCAGCGATGTCAGCAGCAATCATTTGAGGAGCTTTACGTTCAACCTTTGCCAATGAGAAGGCGGGGAAGGCGATGTCTCCCATATCTGAGTTTTTAGGTGTTTCTAGTAAATTTAAAATAGCCTCTTGGTCCAGGCTATCAATGACACTAGCCAACTCGCTAGCAATCAATTCTTTTGTATTCATTTAAGGCTCCTTTAGGGCTTTTTCTACTATTTTATCACAATTTACTACATTTTTTGAAAGAAGAGATATTTTTTTGAAATATCCAGTTTTTGATATAATATTCTTACTAAAAAAATGAAAAATGTAATAAATATGCAATCGAAAGGATCTTATGAGAAAAAGAGAACGTCATCAGCTCATCAAGCGAATGATTACAGAAGAAAAACTAGGAACTCAAAAGGAAATTCAAGATCGATTGGAAGCCTGTGATGTCTTTGTGACACAAACGACATTATCCCGTGATTTGCGAGAGCTTGGCTTAACCAAAGTTAAGAAAAACGATGTTGTTTACTATGTGCTAGCAAATGAGACAGAGAAGATTGATCTGGTCGAATTTCTTTCACATCACTTAGAGGGTGTTGCAAGAGCCGAATTCACTTTGGTTCTCCACACTAAACTTGGAGAAGCATCCGTTTTAGCCAATGTAGTAGATTCAAATAAAGATGGGTGGATCTTAGGTACTGTTGCCGGAGCGAATACCTTGTTGGTTATCTGTAAAGATCAACATGCAGCTAAAGCCATGGAAGAACGCTTGCTAGAGTTAATGGAAGATAGATAAGGTCTTGAGAGCTTCTCTCAGGACTGTTTTTACAAGGAGAGAGTAAATGACTACTGAAAAATTATCACCTGGTATGCAACAGTATGTGGATATCAAAAAACAATATCCAGATGCTTTTTTGCTTTTTCGTATGGGTGATTTTTATGAGTTGTTTTATGAAGACGCAGTCAATGCTGCACAGATACTAGAAATCTCACTAACCAGTCGCAATAAAAATGCTGAAAATCCGATTCCCATGGCTGGAGTTCCTTATCACTCTGCCCAACAGTATATCGATGTCCTCGTTGAACGTGGCTATAAGGTTGCCATCGCTGAACAGATGGAAGATCCTAAGCAAGCTGTTGGTGTCGTTAAGCGTGAGGTCGTCCAGGTCATTACACCAGGGACAGTGGTTGATAGTAGTAAGCCAGATAGTCACAATAACTTTCTAGTGGCTATTGATCGTGAAGGTTCCCAGTATGGACTAGCCTATATGGACCTAGTGACAGGTGATTTCTATGTAACGGGATTATCAGATTTCTCTCTAGTCTGTGGTGAAATCCGTAATCTCAAGGCCAGAGAAGTGGTGATTGGTTACGACTTGTCTGAAGCGGAAGAACAGATTCTCAGTCGTCAAATGAATCTAGTGCTTTCCTATGAACAAGAAACATATGAAGACGTTCATCTGTTGGATTCAAGATTGGCAACTGTTGAAGGAGCAGCTAGTGGGAAACTTCTTCAGTATGTCCATCGGACGCAGATGAGAGAGTTGAATCACTTAAAACCTGTTATTCGTTATGAAATCAAAGATTTCTTGCAGATGGATTTGCGACCAAGGCTAGTCTTGATTTGGTTGAAAATGCTCGCTCAGGTAAGAAACAAGGGAGCCTGTTCTGGTTGCTAGATGAGACTAAAACTGCAATGGGTATGCGTCTTCTACGTTCTTGGATTCAACGCCCCTTAATTGATAAGGACAGAATTTCAGAACGTCAGGAGGTTGTGCAAGTCTTTCTGGATTATTTCTTTGAGCGCAGTGATTTAACGGAAAGCCTCAAGGGAGTCTACGATATCGAACGTCTGGCTAGTCGTGTTTCTTTTGGGAAAAGTAATCCTAAAGATCTTTTGCAATTAGCGACTACCTTGGGAAGTGTTCCACGAATTCGCGCCATTTTAGAAGTAATGGAGCAACCAGCTCTAGCTTATCTGATTGAACAACTAGATGCTATTCCTGAGTTGGAAAGCCTGATAAGTGCTGCCATTGCCCCAGAGGCTCCCCACGTGATTACCGAAGGTGGTATTATCCGAACGGGATTTGATGATACCTTGGATAAATACCGTCGTGTGCTGAGAGAAGGGACCAGCTGGATTGCTGAGATTGAGGCCAAGGAAAGAGAAAACTCTGGCATCAATACTCTCAAAATTGACTACAATAAAAAAGACGGTTACTATTTCCATGTGACCAATTCGCAGCTCGGCAATGTTCCAGCACATTTTTTCCGAAAGGCTACGCTGAAAAACTCTGAGCGATTTGGGACTGAGGAATTGGCGCGTATCGAGGGAGAAATGCTAGAGGCGCGTGAGAAATCAGCAAACCTAGAATACGAAATCTTTATGCGTATTCGTGAGGAGGTTGGCAAGTATATCCAACGCCTGCAAGCCCTAGCCCAAGGAATCGCCACTGTCGATGTCTTGCAAGGTTTGGCAGTGGTTGCAGAAAAACAGCACCTGATTCGACCAGAGTTTGGACAAGATTCTAGAATTGCTATCCAAAATGGTCGTCACGCTGTTGTTGAAAAGGTTATGGGAGCGCAGACCTATATTCCCAATAGTATCCAGATGGATGAAGATACTAGCATTCAACTAATTACAGGTCCGAACATGAGCGGGAAGTCAACCTACATGCGTCAACTAGCCATTACGGCGGTTATGGCTCAGATGGGCTCTTATGTCCCTGCAGAAAGTGCTCGACTGCCAATTTTTGATGCGATTTTTACACGTATCGGAGCGGCAGATGACTTGGTTTCAGGCCAATCTACCTTTATGGTAGAGATGATGGAAGCTAACAATGCCATTAGTCATGCGACAAAGGATTCATTGATTCTTTTTGATGAGCTTGGTCGAGGAACCGCAACTTATGATGGTATGGCTCTAGCTCAGTCTATTATCGAGTATATCCATGAGCATATTGGTGCCAAGACTCTCTTTGCTACGCACTACCATGAATTAACTAGTCTGGAAGCTAGTCTTGAACATCTAGTAAATGTACATGTGGCTACGCTTGAGCAAAATGGTCAGGTCACTTTCCTTCATAAGATTGAACCAGGTCCAGCAGACAAATCGTACGGTATTCACGTTGCTAAGATTGCAGGATTGCCAGCAGACTTGCTAAAAAGGGCGGATGCGATTCTAACTCAACTAGAGAGCCAAGGTCAGGAAAATCCAATTTCTATCAATCAAAGGAATGTTGTCAATGAGCAAATGTCTCTCTTTGATGAAAAAGAAGAAAATCCTATCCTAGCAGAGTTGGCCGAAGTAGATGTTTACAATATGACACCGATGCAAGCCATGAACCTCTTGTTAGAATGGAAGCAAAAATTATAAGCAAAAACCCACTCGCAAAAAGGAGTGGGTTTTTAGGCCCTTATTTTTTCTGAGCCAATAGTTGATTGATATGGGCAACCTTCTTTGATTCTCTTTTGTAGAGAATCGTCCAAATGATAAGGTAGACGATTGCAAACTCTGGGATGAGCTGAAGGACGAAAGTCCAGTGAAGAGGGAACCAGCCTGCTAGGATTGCTAAAGGTACAAAACCTAGCAACATAAGGAAGAAGTGAGTGACAGTTGCACGAAGAAGGCTCCAATCTTGAGCGAATAGACGACTACCAAAACTAAAGAGGACTCCAATAGCTGACCAGATAAGTGTACAGTAGAGTAAAACTAGAGCACCGTGAACCTGATGACTGCTCATGAATTGACCAATAGCTGACTCTGGACTAAGTGGCGCGTAGTTATTTGGGGAATAAATGAGTGAAAAGATAATAGATAGGATGAGGCCGATGAGGATACCAGTTGTGGCATCGTGAAATACTTGTTTTTTCATAGTTCTAATTTCTCCTTAATAGTTTTGAGGTAACGGCGAGATGAGTAGGTGAAACTTTCGTTTTTTAAATAGATTTCAATCAAGCCGTTAGAGGTTAGTTTTAGATGACTAATTGCATCAATGTTGACAATTTCCGATTGGGAAATTTGGATAAAGGAAGCAGGTAGAATTTCACTTGCTTGGTAGAGACGAATGTCAAGTGCATAGGTTTGGCTATCCGTTTCGGCCAGAACCTTACGATTTTCAATGTATACACGCTGAATCTTACTAATCTGAATCAAGTAGACCTGGTCTTGGAATTTTCCTTTAAGAGTTTCTTTTTGTTCAAGATTTTGTACAAAGTCCTGAACTTTTTGAACTCTAGGGGACAAGGTCGGTGACTCTATGATAATTTGCTCTTCGGTGTATTGCTGATCAATATCAAGTCTGAGTTTCATAATTTCTCCTTTATAAAGTTGTAATAGAGATCTCTTACTTACAAATCTATTAAACACCATTTTGTCGACAAATACAAGAAGCTTTGTCTATGTGGTCGGTTGAAGAGTCTATCTGGTAGGCGAACGTTTTCAACTAAATTTAAGAGCAAAGAAGTCAAAAAATAAGAAGAAATATATTGACAAAAATAGAAAAAAAGTGGTACAATATTAGACGGTACTTTTTACTTTTGGTCTCTCAAGAGTGTACAGGGACGTGCTGACAAATGTTGCAAAAAGTACACACAGATGATAGCTGTCACCAAGTGTATCATCACCAAAAAAATAAAAAAACACAGGAGAATGTAGATGCCTACAATTAACCAATTGGTTCACAAACCGCGTAAATCAAAAAGTAGAAAAAAATCTAAATCACCAGCTTTGAACGTTGGTTACAACAGTCATAAAAAAGTTCAAACAAACGTTTCTTCACCACAAAAACGTGGTGTTGCAACTCGTGTTGGAACAATGACACCTAAAAAACCTAACTCTGCCCTTCGTAAATTTGCTCGTGTACGTTTGAGCAACCTTATCGAAGTTACTGCCTACATCCCAGGTATCGGACACAACTTGCAAGAGCACAGCGTGGTGCTTCTTCGTGGTGGACGTGTAAAAAGACCTTCAGGGGTACGTTACCATATCGTCCGTGGTGCACTTGATACTGCAGGTGTTAACGATCGTAAACAAGGCCGTTCTAAATACGGTACTAAACGTCCAAAAAAGCATAAGGAAAGGGGATAAAGAGAAATGAGTCGTAAAAAAATAGAGCTCCAAAAACGTGACGTATTGCCAGATCCGCTTTACAATTCACAATTAGTTACTCGTCTTATCAACCGCGTTATGCTTGATGGTAAACGTGGTACAGCTGCTTCAATCGTTTACGGTGCTTTTGAGCAAATCAAAGAAGCTACTGGTAACGATGCGCTGAAGTATTTGAAACAGCTATGGAAAACATCATGCCTGTACTTGAAGTACGTGCACGTCGTGTTGGTGGATCTAACTACCAAGTCCCAGTTGAAGTTCGTCCAGAACGTCGTACAACACTTGGACTTCGTTGGTTGGTAACAATCGCTCGCCTTCGTGGTGAACACACAATGCAAGACCGTCTTGCAAAAGAAATCTTGGATGCTGCTAACAACACTGGTGCAGCAGTTAAGAAACGTGAAGACACTCACCGTATGGCTGAAGCTAACCGTGCCTTCGCACACTTCCGTTGGTAATAAAATGATACTAAGAGCGGCAAAGGCCCAAGGCAAAAATAGGAAACTGATGCAGTGTTCCGTGAACACAAAGCAGTTTATCTTTTTTGCACCGGCCTCGCTCGGGTTCAAATCAGTTAACTTGAGCTTTTAGCCCGAGTTCAATTCAACTTACCATCTCACAAGTTGAAACCAACTATAACAAGATAAACATTGAGAACGGGTGGGTCCTGCCTATCCGTTTTTATTGAAAATCGTGTTATAATAGAATAGAAATAAAAAATATAGGAGAAACAAACCTCATGGCACGCGAATTTTCACTTGAAAAAACTCGTAATATCGGTATCATGGCTCACGTCGATGCTGGTAAAACAACTACAACTGAGCGTATTCTTTACTACACTGGTAAAATCCACAAAATCGGTGAAACTCACGAAGGTGCGTCACAAATGGACTGGATGGAGCAAGAGCAAGAACGTGGTATCACTATCACATCTGCTGCGACAACAGCTCAATGGAACAACCACCGCGTAAACATCATCGACACACCAGGACACGTGGACTTCACAATCGAAGTACAACGTTCTCTTCGTGTATTGGACGGTGCGGTTACAGTTCTTGACTCACAATCAGGTGTTGAGCCTCAAACTGAAACAGTTTGGCGTCAAGCAACTGAGTACGGAGTTCCACGTATCGTATTTGCCAACAAAATGGACAAAATCGGTGCTGACTTCCTTTACTCAGTAAGCACACTTCACGATCGTCTTCAAGCAAACGCACACCCAATTCAATTGCCAATCGGTGCTGAAGATGACTTCCGTGGTATCATCGACTTGATCAAGATGAAAGCTGAAATCTATACTAACGACCTTGGTACAGATATCCTTGAAGAAGACATTCCAGCTGAATACCTTGACCAAGCTCAAGAATACCGTGAAAAATTGGTTGAAGCAGTTGCTGAAACTGACGAAGAATTGATGATGAAATACCTCGAAGGTGAAGAAATCACTAACGAAGAATTGAAAGCTGGTATCCGTAAAGCGACTATCAACGTTGAATTCTTCCCAGTATTGAGTGGTTCTGCCTTCAAGAACAAAGGTGTTCAATTGATGCTTGATGCGGTTATCGACTACCTTCCAAGCCCACTTGATATCCCAGCGATCAAAGGTATCAACCCAGATACAGAAGAAGAAGAAACTCGTCCAGCATCTGATGAAGAGCCATTTGCAGCTCTTGCCTTCAAGATCATGACTGACCCATTCGTAGGTCGTTTGACATTCTTCCGTGTTTACTCAGGTGTTCTTCAATCAGGTTCTTACGTATTGAACACTTCTAAAGGTAAACGTGAACGTATCGGACGTATCCTTCAAATGCACGCTAACAGCCGTCAAGAAATCGACACTGTTTACTCAGGTGATATCGCTGCTGCCGTTGGTTTGAAAGATACTACAACTGGTGACTCATTGACAGATGAAAAAAAGCTAAAATCATCCTTGAGTCAATCAACGTTCCAGAACCAGTTATCAATTGATGGTTGAGCCAAAATCTAAAGCAGACCAAGACAAGATGGGTATCGCCCTTCAAAAATTGGCTGAAGAAGATCCAACATTCCGCGTTGAAACTAACGTTGAAACTGGTGAAACAGTTATCTCTGGTATGGGTGAGCTTCACCTTGACGTCCTTGTTGACCGTATGCGTCGTGAGTTCAAAGTTGAAGCGAACGTAGGTGCTCCTCAAGTATCTTACCGTGAAACATTCCGCGCTTCTACTCAAGCACGTGGATTCTTCAAACGTCAGTCTGGTGGTAAAGGTCAATTCGGTGATGTATGGATTGAATTTACTCCAAACGAAGAAGGTAAAAGGATTCGAATTCGAAAAAACGCAATCGTCGGTGGTGTGGTTCCTCGTGAATTTATCCCAGCGGTTGAAAAAAAGGTTTGGTAGAATCTATGGCTAACGGTGTTCTTGCTGGTTACCCAATGGTTGACGTTAAAGCTAAAGCTTTACGATGGTTCATACCACGATGTCGACTCATCTGAAACTGCCTTCAAGATTGCTGCATCTCTTGCACTTAAAGAAGCTGCTAAGACTGCACAACCAGCTATCCTTGAACCAATGATGCTTGTAACAATCACTGTTCCAGAAGAAAACCTTGGTGATGTTATGGGTCACGTAACTGCTCGTCGTGGACGTGTAGATGGTATGGAAGCACACGGTAACAGCCAAATCGTTCGTGCTTACGTTCCACTTGCTGAAATGTTCGGTTACGCAACAGTTCTTCGTTCTGCATCACAAGGACGTGGTACATTCATGATGGTATTCGACCACTACGAAGATGTACCTAAGTCAGTACAAGAAGAAATCATTAAGAAAAACAAAGGTGAAGAATAATTCATCGTCACTTTAAAAGAAGTCACTTTGTGGCTTCTTTTTCTGTTTAGTAGAAATAGCTAAAAATTGCCTCAAATATGGTAAAAATAGAAGGAGTATATTGTGAGGAAAATGGATGTCAACCACTTTTGAAATTTTAATGAATCAGTTGGGTATCCCCGCTGAGATAAGAAATCATGAGGCCTTCTCCCAGGCTGAAATTGAACAAGTTATTGTACACAAACAAAAGTAACATTTGGGAGTTTCGTTTTTGTATTTTGAGAATATTCTGCCCTTTTGAACTCTTTTTTAGCATTGAAGAAGGGATTGAAAGAAGAATTTTCAAAGACTGGAAATCAGGCTAGTTTTGAGATTAAAACTCGAAGTCAAGCTTTTTCAAGAGAGCTTTTACAGGCCTACTATAGGGAGGCTTTTTCAGATGGACCTTGTTCTAGTCAAGGATTTCGGACCATGTATCAGGATTTTCAGGTTCGATTTGAAAATGATCAGTTGATTATTGAAGCTTCTGAAGCAGCAGATACAGAGCATTTCAGGAAAAATCACCTGCCTAATCTTGTCAAAACAACTTGAAAGACTTTTGGTTTTCCTAAATTAACCTGTCCATTTGAGAAAAAAATGAGGATCTGACCAAAGGAAGAACAGAAAGCCTTTCCATGCTGAGAATCAAATGATTGTTCAGGCTGCCAATGATGAGACCCTTCGAGCTATGGAACAGTTAGAACAGATGGCACCGCCACCTCCAGTTGAGGACAAACCTGTCTTTGATTTTCAAGCCAAGAAGGCAGCTGCTAAGCCTAAACTTGACAAGGCAGAGATAACTCCAATGATTGAGGTCAATACCGAAGAAAATAGACTGGTTTTTGAAGGTGTTGTCTTTGATGTGGAACATAAAAGTGACTAGAACGGGTCGTGTCTTGATTAATTTCAAGATGACGGACTATACGTCTAGTTTCTCTATGCAAAAATGGGTCAAAAATGAAGAGGAAGCTCAGAAGTTTGATATCATCAAGAAAAATTCATGGCTCCGTGTTCGTGGAAATGTCGAGGTCAATAATTTCACACGAGATTTGACCATGAATGTGCAAGATGTGCAGGAAGTAGTTCACTATGAACGTAAGGACTTGATGCCAGAAGGTGAGCGTCGCGTTGAGTTTCATGCCCATACCAACATGTCGACCATGGATGCTCTGCCTGAGGTCGAAGAAATCGTTGGAACAGCAGCCAAATGGGGCCACAAAGCAGTTGCAATCACAGACCATGGAAATGTTCAGTCCTTTCCTCACGGCTATAAGGCTGCCAAGAAAGCTGGTATTCAGCTCATTTATGGAATGGAAGCAAATATCGTTGAGGATCGTGTTCCTATCGTCTACAACGAAGTGGAGATGGATCTTTCTGAAGCTACCTATGTAGTTTTTGACGTGGAAACGACAGGTCTATCAGCTATCTATAATGATTTGATTCAGGTGGCGGCTTCCAAGATGTATAAGGGCAATATCATCGCTGAGTTTGATGAATTTATCAATCCTGGGCATCCCTTATCAGCCTTTACAACTGAATTGACTGGGATTACTGATGACCATGTAAAAAATGCTAAACCCTTGGTTCAAGTTCTGAAAGAATTCCAAGAATTCTGTAAAGATACCGTTCTTGTAGCCCATAATGCAAGCTTTGACGTTGGTTTTATGAATGCCAACTATGAGCGTCACGGTCTTCCAAAAATTACTCAACCTGTCATCGATACGCTAGAGTTCGCTAGAAATCTCTATCCAGAGTACAAGACGACATGGTTTGGGCCCCTTGACCAAACGTTTTGGTGTAGCTCTAGAACACCACCATATGGCCAACTATGATGCGGAAGCAACTGGCCGTCTGCTCTTTATCTTTATCAAAGAAGTAGCAGAAAAACACGGTGTGACAGACTTAGCACGATTAAACCTTGATTTAATCAGTCCAGATTCTTATAAAAAAGCTCGTGTCAAGCATGCGACCATCTATGTGAAAAAAATCAAGTGGGCTTGAAAAATATCTTTAAGCTGGTTTCTCTCTCAAATACCCAGTATTTTGAAGGAGTTCCACGGATTCCACGTACGGTGCTGGATGCCCATCGAGAAGGTTTGATCTTAGGTTCAGCCTGTACGGAAGGGGAAGTCTTTGATGCAGTCGTATCACAAGGTGTAGATGCGGCAGTCGAAGTAGCTAAATACTATGATTTTATCGAGGTGATGCCTCCGGCTATCTATGCACCTCTGATTGCCAAAGAGCAGGTCAAGGATATGGAGGAACTTCAGACCATCATCAAGAGCTTGATTGAGGTCGGGAGACCGTCTCAGTAAGCCAGTTCTTGCGACAGGAAATGTCCACTATATCGAACCTGAGGATGAGATTTATCGAGAGATCATCGTCCGCAGTCTAGGTCAGGGGGCTATGATTAACCGAACGATCGGTCATGGAGAAGCTGCCCAACCAGCTCCGCTACCAAAGGCACACTTTAGAACAACTAATGAAATGTTGGATGAATTTGCCTTTCTAGGGGAAGACTTGGCTCGCAAGATTGTCATTGAAAATACCAACGCCTTGGCAGAAATCTTTGAGCCTGTTGAGGTCGTTAAAGGTGACTTGTATACACCTTTCATTGACCAAGCAGAGGAAACAGTTGCTGAATTAACCTATAAAAAAGCCTTTGAAATCTATGGAAATCCCACTGCCAGATATCGTTGATTTGCGGATTGAAAAAGAACTAACCTCTATTCTGGGGAATGGATTTGCCGTGATTTATCTAGCTTCACAGATGCTAGTGCAGCGTTCTAACGAACGAGGCTACTTGGTTGGTTCCCGTGGGTCTGTTGGATCCAGTTTCGTTGCGACCATGATTGGGATTACCGAGGTCAATCCTCTCTCTCCTCACTATGTCTGTGGTCAGTGTCAGTACAGTGAGTTTATCACGGATGGTTCCTACGGTTCAGGATTTGATATGCCCAATTAAAGGACTGTCCAAACTGTGGTCACAAACTCAGCAAGAATGGACAGGATATTCCTTTCGAGACCTTCCTTGGTTTTGATGGGGACAAGGTACCCGATATCGATTTGAACTTCTCTGGTGAGGATCAACCTAGCGCCCACTTGGATGTGCGTGATATCTTTGGGGAAGAGTATGCCTTCCGTGCAGGAACGGTTGGTACGGTGGCTGCTAAAACAGCCTATGGATTTGTCAAGGGTTACGAGCGTGACTATGGCAAATTCTACCGTGAAGCCGAAGTTGAGCGCCTAGCTCAAGGAGCTGCCGGTGTCAAACGGACGACCGGTCAACACCCAGGAGGAATCGTTGTTATTCCAAACTATATGGACGTCTATGACTTTACTCCAGTACAGTATCCTGCAGATGATGTGACTGCTGAATGGCAGACTACTCACTTTAACTTCCACGATATCGATGAGAACGTCCTCAAGCTCGATGTCCTTGGTCATGATGATCCAACCATGATTCGCAAGCTCCAGGACTTGTCAGGCATTGATCCAAATGATATTCCGATGGATGATCCTGGTGTCATGGCTCTCTTTTCGGGCACAGATATCCTTGGAGTGACGCCTGAGCAAATCGGTACCTCAACTGGTATGCTAGGTATTCCAGAGTTTGGAACTAACTTTGTTCGAGGCATGGTGGATGAAACCCATCCGACGACCTTTGCGGAGTTGCTCCAGCTTTCTGGTCTGTCTCACGGTACTGACGTTTGGTTAGGAAATGCTCAGGACTTGATTAAGGCAGGGATTGCGGACCTTTCAACCGTTATCGGATGTCGGGATGATATCATGGTTTACCTCATGCATGCCGGTCTAGATCCAAAGATGGCTTTTACTATCATGGAGCGAGTACGTAAGGGATTGTGGCTCAAAATCTCTGAAGAAGAGCGCAATGGTTATATCGAAGCCATGAAGGCCAATAATGTGCCTGAGTGGTATATCGAATCTTGTGGAAAAATCAAGTACATGTTCCCTAAAGCCCATGCGGCAGCCTACGTTATGATGGCTCTTCGTGTGGCCTACTTCAAGGTTCACCATCCAATTTATTATTACTGTGCATACTTCTCCATCCGTGCTAAGGCCTTTGATATCAAAACTATGGGGGCAGGCTTGGATGCTATTAAACGTAAGATGCAAGAAATTGCTGAAAAAGCGTAAGAACAATGAAGCTTCCAACGTAGAAATTGACCTCTACACAACACTTGAAATCGTCAACGAGATGTGGGAACGTGGCTTTAAGTTCGGTAAATTGGACCTCTATCGAAGTGATGCAACTGAATTCATCATCGATGGAGACACCCTTATCCCGCCGTTTGTTGCTATGGATGGTCTGGGAGAGAACGTTGCCAAGCAACTGGTTCGTGCCCGTCAAGAGGGAGAATTCCTCTCTAAAACAGAACTCCGCAAGCGTGGAGGACTCTCATCAACCTTGGTTGAAAAAGATGGATGAAATGGGGCATTCTCGGGCAATATGCCAGAGGATAATCAGTTGAGTTTGTTTGATGATTTGTTTTAAGAGGTAGAACGGAGGATATTTCATGAAACTAAGAATTTTTTTGCGGAAGACAAGCCGGCTGAGAAGGTGTTTGAGTATCAATTGGAACTTGCTGATCAGACAATTCTTCTATCGACAGCACTCTTGTCAGGTACTATTGCACTAGTAGGGCTACTTTTCTGCTTTGAAAGAAAAAAATAAAAAAATAGAAAAGAGAAAAACAGAATGGTTTTACCAAATTTTAAAGAAAAATCTAGAAAAAAATACGCTAAGCTTTTTGGTTGCAAACGGAGTGAACGTGCAACCTGGTCATACTTTGCTCTCTCTATCGATGTGGAGCAACGTGAGTTGGCTCACTTAATCGTCAAAAAAGCCTATGCACTTGGAGCTCACGAAGTTATCGTTCAATGGGCAGATGACTTTTGTAAACCGTGAGAAATTCCTTCACGCGCCGATGGAGCGTTTGGACAATGTGCCAGAATACAAGATTGCTGAGATGAACTACCTTCTTGAAAACAAAGCAAGTCGTCTCGGTGTTCGTTCTTCTGACCCAGGTGCCTTGAACGGAGTAGATGCAGAAAAACTTTCAGCTTCTGCTAAAGCTATGGGAATTGCGATGAAGCCAATGCGTATCGCAACTCAATCTAACAAGGTTAGCTGGACTGTAGCAGCTGCTGCTGGACTAGAGTGGGCTAAGAAGGTCTTTCCAAATGCTGCAAGCGACGAAGAAGCAGTGGACCTCCTTTGGGACCAAATCTTTAAAACTTGCCGAATCTACGAAGAAGATCCAGTTAAGGCTTGGGAAGAACATGCAGCTATCTTGAAGAGCAAGGCGCAAATGCTCAACAAAGAACAATTCTCAGCACTTCACTACACTGCTCCTGGAACAGACTTGACACTTGGCTTACCTAAGAACCATGTCTGGGAATCTGCCGGAGCTATCAATGCTCAAGGTGAAGGATTCTTGCCAAACATGCCAACAGAAGAAGTCTTTACAGCCCCTGACTTCCGTCGCGCAGATGGTTATGTCACTTCTACAAAACCTCTTAGCTACAATGGAAATATCATCGAAGGCATCAAGGTGACCTTTGAAAATGGTCAAATCGTTGATATTTCAGCTGAAAAAGGGTGATCAAGTAATGAAGGACCTCGTCTTTAAGAATGCTGGTGCGCGTGCCTTGGGTGAATGTGCTTTGGTACCAGATCCAAGCCCAATTTCACAGTCAGGTATTACCTTCTTTAATACCCTTTTTGACGAAAATGCATCAAACCACTTGGCTATCGGTGCTGCTTACGCAACTAGCGTTGTTGGTGGGAGCAGAAATGAGCGAAGAAGAACTTGAAGCAGCAGGACTTAATCGTTCAGATGTTCACGTTGACTTTTATGATTGGTTCTAACCAAATGGATATCGATGGTATCCGTGAGGATGGAACACGCGTACCACTCTTCCGCAATGGAGATTGGGCAATTTAAGGAGAAACTATGCTTGGAAGTATGTTTGTCGGTCTTTTGATCGGACTATTAGCAGGAGCTATCACCAATCGTGGAGAACGGATGGGATGCTTCGGGAAAATGTTTCTCGGCTGGATTGGTGCCTTTTTAGGACAATTACTCTTTGGTGCTTGGGGACCAAGCCTGAACGGTACTGCCATTATCCCATCAGTTCTCGGTGCCATGATTTTGTTAGCCATCTTTTGGGAAAAGAGGAAGCTAAGTTTCGATTTGAAAGCTTGTTTAACTATAAAGATAAAAAGAGGTTGGAAGCTGTTCCGACCTCTTTTAAGATTCACAAAGGATAATAGGACTTGCAGTGACTGGTTCTTTTTATATTGCGTCAAGTATGGTACAATAAAAGCATGAGAATTCAACAATTACACTATATTATCAAAATTGTAGAGACTGGTTCCATGAATGAAGCTGCCAAGCAACTTTTCATTACTCAACCTAGTCTGTCAAATGCCGTTCGTGACCTAGAAAATGAGATGGGAATTGAGATTTTTATCCGAAATCCTAAGGGAATTACCCTCACACGTGATGGGATGGAGTTTCTATCCTATGCCCGTCAGGTTGTTGAGCAAACGCAACTTCTAGAAGAACGTTATAAGAATCCAATCGCTCATCGCGAGCTTTTTAGTGTGTCTTCACAACACTATGCTTTTGTAGTTAATGCTTTTGTTTCCTTGCTTAAGAAAAGCGATATGGAAAAGTACGAGCTTTTTTTGCGTGAGACGAGAACCTGGGAAATCATCGATGATGTCAAGAACTTCCGAAGTGAAGTAGGGGTCCTCTTTTTAAATAGCTATAACCGAGATGTTCTTTCGAAGATGTTGGATGACAACCATCTCGTTGCCCACCATCTCTTTACAGCCCAACCCCATATCTTTGTCAGCAAGACTAACCCTCTTGCTAAAAGAGACAAGGTGCAGTTGGCAGACCTAGAAGACTTTCCCATACTTGAGCTATGACCAAGGTACCCATAATTCTTTCTATTTCTCAGAGGAGATTTTGTCTCAGGAACACCACAAGAAATCCATCGTTGTTAGTGACCGTGCGACCTTGTTCAATCTCTTGATTGGTTTGGACGGCTATACCATCGCGACTGGTATCCTTAATAGTAACCTCAATGGAGACAATATCGTTTCGATTCCACTTGATATTGATGATCCCATTGAACTGGTTTATATCCAGCATGAAAAAGACTAGCTTGTCTAAGATGGGTGAACGCTTCATCGAGTACCTACTTGAAGAAGTTCGCTTTTGATAAGTAATTTGAATAAATGAGAAAGAAAAAGAAGAATGACGACATTAAATACAAATGATTTTGATTTTCACTTGCCGGAGAATTGATTGCTCAGACTCCTTTGGAAAAAGCGCGATGCCTCTAAACTCTTGATGGTCAATCGCAAAACAGGAGAATTTCAAGATCGCCACTTTCACTCCATTATCGAAATGCTAGAGCCAGGTGATGCCCTGGTTATGAATGATACCCGTGTCTTGCCAGCTCGACTTCATGGTCAAAAAGAAGAAACAGGGGGCCATGTTGAACTCTTGCTTTTGAAAAATACAGCTGGAGACGAATGGGAAGTCTTGGCAAAACCTGCTAAACGTCTCAAGGTCGGCACCCGTGTTATCTTTGGTGATGGTCGACTTAGCGCAGTCGTGACTGAGGAATTAACCCATGGTGGCCGTATTGTCCGTTTTGAGTATGAAGGAATTTTCCTAGAAGTACTTGAAAGTCTTGGAGAAATGCCTTTGCCTCCTTATATTCACGAAAAATTGGATGACCGTGAACGTTACCAGACAGTCTATGCCAAGGAGAGTGGATCAGCAGCAGCCCCAACTGCAGGGCTACATTTTACCAAAGAATTACTAGAAGAAATCCAGCAAAAAGGCGTTCACCTAGTCTACCTGACCTTGCACGTTGGACTTGGGACCTTTAGACCTGTTTCAGTAGATAATCTGGATGAGCATGAGATGCACTCAGAGTTTTATCAATTGTCTGAGGAAGCTGCAGCGACCTTGCGTCAGGTCAAAGAAAATGGTGGCCGTGTCATTGCTGTGGGGACAACCTCTATCCGTACGCTAGAGACTATCGGAAGCAAGTTTGATGGCCAAATCCAGGCCGACTCTGGCTGGACTAATATCTTTATCAAACCGGGCTATGACTGGAAGGTGGTGGATGCTTTTTCTACTAATTTCCATTTGCCGAAGTCTACCTTGGTCATGCTTGTCTCAGCCTTTGCAGGCCGTGAATTGGTCCTCGAAGCCTACCAACATGCTATCGATGAAAAAATATCGTTTCTTTAGCTTTGGCGATGCCATGTTTATCTACTAAAAAACGAGCAAATCACTACTAGAAATAAAAGGGCTAATTACTACTTGGATTAGCCTTTTTTCGATATATGATAGCTGTTGAATTAAAAGCAAATAAATGATACACTGAAGACTACGATACAGCCGTCAAATATATGCAAAATCTGACGAGCTACTTTTATCTGTGTCTATTTCAAAGGAGATTTTTATGAAAAACAAAACATTGCGCTATACGAGCCTATCAGTCCTGACCTTGTTGGCTGCCTTGACATTGGTTGCCTGTGGTGGAAAGACTGACAAGAATACGTCATCTTCAAACCAAAAGGAGACAACAAGTAAGGTGACTACAGAGTCCGCAAGTAAAACTGAAGCAGGCCAAAAAGAGGGCAGAAGTCAGAAACAAATAGTGCGACAGAAGCTACAACCACTCAAGCAGAACAAAAGGAAGATAAGCAAAAATCACAAGAAGCTTACGCTAAATTTGTAGGAACTTGGGAAAATTATGCAGGAACAACTGCAACAGTTACAGCAGATGGAATTGTGACAATCCAAAGTTCAAATGGAACCTTTAAATACGAGATGGGTCAAGTAGAGGAAAAAGATGGCTATTACTTAACAGGTATTCATCTTGTCGGTGGTGGACAAGGAGCACGACTGATCTTTACCCCAGCTGGAGTCCAAAACGAAGTGACAGGTACAGATGGCAGTCAAGATGTCTTGTCTATCGGTCAATCTGTAAGCGATAAAGATAACCAGTTTTACCGCAACTAAGAACATCAATCAGAAGTATGGGTGGAGAAATGTCCTTGCTTTCTAACCAATTTTAAAAGGAATATAAAATGAGAATGTCTTTTGTTATTTTCTTTATCATCTTTATGTTACTAATCTTTGTTTTTGTAGCAGGGATTATTTATTGGGCTATTAGCCACGCCAATAAAAATAACAATGAATATCTAGCCTTTGCAACTGCGCACGGATATCAATTTGACCAAGCTCAAGGTAGAGACAACTATAGGGATTACTCAAGCAGAACGATATCTAGTACGCTTACTATAACTCCTACCCAAAGTCCCTATGTAGAAAAATATGCCAATTTTAGCTATTATCCTTTTGGGTGTGGACATGAGAGAAAAGTTGCCTATGTCATCTCTGGTAACTACAAGGGGAAACAATTCCGGGCTTTCACTTATCATTTTAGAGGCAATACAATTGAGGGGACAGAAATAGGTGGTGTCTTTAATGTTGTCATGATTGAATGCCCAGATACACCAAAAGGTCAGCTTTCAGAGCAAGTTTTCTACGAAAATGGATTTCTTTGTGAATACCAACATGGAAATTTAAATGTGGAAACCATTCATGATCGAGTGAACCAACTAGGAAACATTGCTCAAGGTTTATAATTCTTTCATTTTTTATCTCTCTTTGGGAAAAAATCTATCAATTGTGTCATAAAATTGGAGGAGTCAATGGAGAAAAAATCCCTTTTTTAGGCAAGTTTTAAGAAAATCAGTTGGTTAGAGGAGAAAGACAAGCATGCTTTTTAGGAAAGTGATTTATATAGGGGAGAGCGAAGGTCAGGCTATTTATGTTCATATCGATGAGCCACGAAATCCTCTAGCAGCTCCTAAAAGTAAATTTTTAGATACTGAGGCATCTCGTGGAAATCGAAAACACATTGTCTGGTTGATTTGTGGCCTTTTAGGATTCAGTAGCATCATGCAGCTTTTTCCGGCAACACGCTTTTTTACGGGTGTCTATAGCTATGGAACCCTGATTTATTTTCTGCTAATTTGGTTGCTGGAAGCCATTTTACTATTGGTGATCGTGGAGCGAGCACTCTACAAAAATGTTGCATTAGCGCAACCTACCAGCAAGGAAAACTTCAGAAGAGCCGTCAATAGCAATCTCTTTTGGAATAATTTTTCAGATAAGAAGGTAACCCTTGGTAAGAAGCTGTTTGCTTGGGTTTTCACAGTCTTTATGTCAGTAATCGGCTTAGCTGGTCCGATTTCTATCCTCTCCATGCTCGTTTTAAAGATGATGGGAACACCAATCGGCAGTGAGCTATTCCCTTTAAGTCTGATGGGGATATTGCCAGCTGTCGCAGCTCTATTGCTGTGGCAAAATAATATGATCCGATGGCTGAAGGCAGTTGAACGGTACAGAAATAGTCGAGTTAAGAAGTAAATATAACAAAGGAAATAGAAAGAGGTCAATATGTTTTTTCTTAGACGCCGTCTGGAATACAAAGAATATCTGGGGATTAGCGACCGCGAATGGTACAGCAAACGCTATTATAAGAAGTTGATCAAAAGCGGTCAGCTAGAAGAGGAGTAGTGGGATATGAACCGTCAGTCAGAAGCATTAAATAAGGAATATTTTCAAGCGCTGGGTTCCACGCGAGCTTCTGTTAGAATGTTGAGTTTGGCCTGGGCTGGTTTGTTTGTATTGAGTATCGACCTGACTCATGTATACTTTTTTATCAAGGAGCAGTTCACAGTAGATCCCTTTTCTAATGTCCCTTTTCTTTTTCTATGTTTCCTTCTATTACTCATGCTGGGCTGTCAGATTATGTCATTCAGCAAGACATTCATCTATAAACATCAACTCTTTTAGTACTGCGATGCTCTTTGTACTAATCAATGGGATTCATCTTTCATTGGTTTTTAATGGATTATATCCTCACTATTTTAACGAATGAGGTTCTAAAAAAATTCGCTGATCTACTCGCTGATTTATTGGTTAAGTTCCATTGGTTTATTCATGGGGTTAATTGTTTATAATGCCAGTTGGTTAAAAAAGCAACTAAGAAAAGGATTTTCAGAAAAACGAACAACTGCTAACTATATAGCCTTTTTCAGGTGTTTACAGTAAACCATCCCTTTGGATTATTCTAGGAGTTACTTTGTTAGGCGGAGGATTGGCTAGTTTATCCGGTTAGTATTTGCAAACATTTGGGATTGTGAGCAATATAGTGTTTATTTCAGCTTTTTCAAGATTAATCGTCGAAGTTGGTTATCTACTTTATCTAAGAAGTAAGGATAAGACCTATTGGGAAGAAGTACCTAAGGAAACCAAGAGTCAGTCCTTTTTGAAAACCATAGACCTTAAAAAGGCCAAGTATCGCTTGGTAATAGAAATTGTCTTTTTTTTGACTCTTGCAGTATGTTTGAAGATACTTAAGATAAATGTTGAAAATAGCCCGATTTGGCTTATATGGACAATAAGAACTTTTTGGTTATTCAATTCTTTTGGATACCACTATTAGTTTTATTTATTATCAGATTAAAAAGAAGAGATAGAGAGAAAGAAGAATCAGAAAGCCTTCTTTGACTATTTAGAAAAGAGGTGGTAAGAGTAATGTTAGATAAAATGAAACAGTTTAAGTGGTTGATAATAGTATCTTTTTATCTTATTAGTAATTCCTTTGTATCTCACTTTTAAAAAATTCTCAAGAATCTAGTACTCTAAAAACAGCTTTTTGAAAAAAACAGGATAAAGTCGAAGTTCTTCATTATTTAATGGCCTCGGAAAAGTATGCATCTCAAATACGTAAAAGCGGGCTACATTATTCCATCTGATGGTGCCATTCGTCTAGATGGAGTTATTTATCCGCTTGAAATAGAAGGAGAAGTACATTTGAAAAATCAGCCTCCTCAGAAAGATGCAAAAGATTTTCAGTTATTTTTTTATTACACAAGTTAATGAAAAAAACAAACATATGTAGCTTTCGTGTTAGATAAAGACCTTAATTTAATTTATTCTAACTATTCTCAGGATAACGACAGTGGAGAAAGAGAGGGAGTCTCTATCTCGCAATCCGAAGAAGATCGTCTGTTGAAAATTGTTCGAGGAGAGATTGATGGCTTCATGGAAAATATGTATCGGATCTTATATGCCTAAGTATAGATATAGGTGCTACTACAGACATTCGTGATTATTCGAGCCCGTTCTTTACTTTTGTTTTATTTAAAAAGGAATCGTAAAGTATGAGTCCCTATTCAAATTGCAAGAAAGGAAGACAAAATGGATGATGTGCAACTAAAAAAACTATCTGATGCTTTACATTCTGAAAACAAGTCTGAAGTTGTGAAACTAGTTCATTCTATTAACGCTGAAGAAGAACTCTTTGTCTTGCTTGATAATTATAACTGGGATAATGGATTTGAAGTGCCAGAGGCAATTATTACTCACACGAATTGTACTCTTTCTGTTGCCTTATTAGCTTTTTATAGGGCAGACGGGTTACGATATTTATTTGAAGGAGAGGATGCTTTTGCAAATCCTTTATCGAAATCCTGGGAAACTTTTATAAAGGAAGTTTATGATAGAATCCTGAAAGAGTACTATCCGATTGGAAATATCTCTTATGACCCTGAAATAACAAACATTCAAAAATTCAAATTGAAGAAGCTACATCCTAACCTTAGTTCCTTTATTTTAGATGGCGTTTCTGGAAAAGATTTACATATTTTGCTTTAAATGAGTTGACAATTCTTGTCGGAGAGTGAACATGTTAAAAAAGTATTTTAAAACAAAACCTATTCAAGCAATCTTGATGCTTATAGTTTTGGCTTGGTCAGTCTATGAGATTGGGGCGATTAGTACCGCTAGCAACGCGTCCTTGACCAAGGAATTTATGCATAGCCGCTATGTGATGGTCTGGACTATGGTAGATGGTCAGGTCAAGCTCTATCATTATGCGGAAGAATGGACTACGCCTGCCTTGAAGGGACTCATGCATTTAGACTATAAAACTACTAAGATAAGTGCCTACCCTTCAAAATCTGGCGAGCAGGTCTTCGCTACATACAGTCCGGCTCCTAATACAAGCAATTACGAAATCTCATTTCCCATAGATGGAGCATTAACGAATGCTTATTTTTCAACGGTAGATAGCTAATATTACCTAACAGCTGATAATGCTAACCTAGTAGAAGAAAAAACAGGAAAGACCGTTGAGGAGTTAACTCAGGAAATCGACCAAGCACGCAAAGATTTCCTGCATGTTCTTGGCAAGATGAAGACTGTCCGTCTGCTGTATTTAGTTCTTCGTTTACTAGTGTTACTACTCTGTATCAAGTGGTCAGGTGAGCGTCGAAAATTCACAGAAGCTGAGACAATACCCAACAGATAAGACCAGCTATAAGAAAGCAAATAAGGAGGAGAAGATGGCTTCAGAAAAAGAACCAAATTGGAACCTGGGCTGTAGTCTATTGCTTACTGTGGTCCTGGTAGGAGGTGTCCTCTTCTATTTTAGGGTCAAAAATACCTACAATTACATTCTGAAACCTGGGCAAAGTGTTGAAATACGTGTCCGTCCTCGTGCAGACCAACTAGAGTATAGTTCAGAATTGATTTTAGAAAAGAAGGATAATCAAAAAATCAAATTATCTGGAAGAAATGTTTGGTCTGAACAATTCAGTGGCCTGTATTTTTGAAGTAACAGAAAATAAAATCATCCAGTTAGGCAATTCTGGTAATGATGATACTGAGCTTCCCAACCATCAAAAGGATATTCAGTTGGTCGAAGATGGGATAGTGGTCAGTTATCTAGGTAAAAAAGTTTTTGATGTAACCAAAAGCAAGCCCTACACCATCACCGTAACAAATGTAGACGATAAGCCAGCCAGCTTTTTATACGCAAGTGGTGAATCGCTAACAACACAAAAAGCCCTACATCAGGGCTTTTTTTACTTGCTAATATA
>BNJU01004678.1_pt1 | contig 70833 bp, 96 predicted proteins | sample 8539281 | NCBI WGS metagenome assembly BNJU01 (sample SAMD00202456, study PRJDB9452) | human saliva metagenome | isolation source: human saliva | place: Japan | reverse complement strand
AAGAAAGAAATGGTCCTGGTTTGCCATTTGTGCCGTTGATCGAAGAAGTCGTATTCGATGGCGTAGCCGCGCAGAGGAAAGCTTAAATTTTCATGTCAGCAACAGGCGATTGGATGTTCGCAGCTGGTGGAGACAATGCCGGAGTAATGTAACAAAGTCTTCGCCCGAGGTGAAAATCTGCGGTTGTCTTTGTCGGCGCGGTTGATTTTGCCTCGATGCAGACGGACACAACGCGGACCGCCGCGCTTGCGCGCGCAATCCAGCAGGACACGGCGCGGGTATATTTGAAAGCCGCCGCGCGGACATGGTAATGTGCTTAACAACAACGCGTCAATACAAGATTGGCCGGATCGCATACCGGTCAACACGACGGCGCGTGCTTTGAACCCGCCGCCCATCGTAACCACGCCGCCGATGCGTTCGCCGTTTGCGTGACGTCTTCGACGGCTTGCTGGCATGAGGCTTTGGTTTCAACATCATTTCGCGGATATACTTTATATAGGCTACGGTCGGCCCAGCGCGCGTGGCCCGCCCAATGCGTCCAATTCACACGGCATTTCGGTAATGGTCGGCACCGATAGTTTTGGGCAAATAGTTTTATGTGTTCTGTAGGTTCTGGACGGCCTTTGTTGATCAGCTGTCTGAAAAAGTGGAATCAAATCTAAACCGTTTAAAGGCACTTGCTTCCAATTCGTCATCGCCGACCACCGACCAGCAATGATACAGCTACGCCAAATCACAACGGCGACACGCCAAACCTCAGTAACGGATGACCAAGTCCAATACAAATTCTCCATTATCAAAAGAACATGGATACCAAATTATGTTCAGTCCAATACTGGCACTATCAGGAACATGTTTAAATGATGTTTGTTGCCACAACTGGCGTTGCTTGAAGGTCAGCTCATACCACCCTTTGGCCACAAAACCATTCAACAATTAACTGCACATCAGAATGACCAGTTGTCAACAAATGATCAGCCTCACGATGGAGCAAGAGGGATTATATCAACTGTTTTCCTGATCCATGGCGGCGCCGAAACAAACGTCTGAAGAAGAAGCACTTAAGACATTGGACTATACAACAGTTTTGCACTTTCAAATATAAAATCAGTCTCTTCTGAAAACCCACAGATAATGCATATCTGGCCAGCTCAAACGTCATAACAAGAATGTCATTACAATATTCAAAAGAGATCAGCTGTTTTAACTATTCGTCGTTGCATAGTACCACCAGAGAAGATTATCACACACCAAACCCTGTACTTAATTATGTCGAAACGTCAGCAGCCGATCCGCCTTTGGCGCATCAGTTTGTTTTTGAGAACGAAGAGCGTTTACCGAAACCGCCGAACAAACGCGCGAACGCTGGCGTCGAGCGCACAAGCCGATGTTCTCAACGCCGATTAAGTAATACGACCAAGCCGGGGCCATCATCGTTACCGCTTACGACCGCTTTACCCTCATCAAAACGGTTCGACCGTATCCATGACCAATTGGTTTACAACCAAAGACCAGTCCTATTCTGGAGAATCGCCGCGCCTTTATTGAACAGCAATACCGCCTGCGCGTCAGCGGAAAAAAGCTGAACCTGAAAGGCAAAGGCCTCACAAAACCATCAATACCAAATTCAACACCTGTTCGCGGCGATGCCAGCTGGTATATCCAAGCGCAAAGCATTGAAGCCGATGAATCGACGAGGCATCAGGCGTAGCCAAACACGCTACGCTGGTATTCGGCGGCGTGCACTTTGTCCTCCTTACACGCCTTGGGCGTGAGACAAACATCAACGGCGACCGCAAAGCGGCCTGCTCCGTTCCGACCATTGCCACAGGTTCCAGACGGCCTTGAGCTGGAGCCTCCGTCTTCTACTACTTCAACCTGCTCCCAAATTTGGATGCCTGTACCATCCGCCCGGGCATTATCAGCTTAAACGCGGTGCGATTGCGGCCAAGTCCGTTATCTGCAACCGGTACGGCGGCATGAAGTCGATGGCGACTGGATGCCGAACGACCAAAAAGCGTCCACAGCAACCGCCGCCAGTTCAAATGGAAACACCAGCAGCCTGAACAGCAAAAATCAGCGGCATGCTCAACAACCAAGTTTCCGACGACGTTGCCACCGCGACTTCGCGCGCGAAGGGCATCGCGCAACGTCAACCTCGATCGTCAGGCATGGCTCCAGTACAGCGATAAACTGTTGGGTGGCAGCTTCAGGCGGCTCGTTGCGCGTACAAAAATATCAAACACTGGCCTTAACAAGACGGTTGCTATGGAAAGGCTTATGCACATGCCCCATCGCTGCACGTACCGATGCAGCCTTGTGCTCCGCTCGAAAGCGCAACTCAACGTGTTCGGCCAGACTGCCCGTTTTGATCGCGATACCAAAGCAAGACGGCATCCGCGTAGGTCTCACCGAGCATCAATGGGATTCACACGACCAATGCTGAGCCGGCCTAAAGTCGGCGTACGCCGCTTATTGCAGCTCAACAGCTTCAACGGCCCGGGCGACCACAATGTCAGCGCGTCACTGCCGATTATCCAACGTCGACGGCGGCCTGGATCTCGAGCGCAGGGCGGCTCTTCGGCGGGGAATACCTGCAAACGCTTGAACCGCCTGTTTCACCATATTCCGGCCAAATTCCCAAAACGACCTGCCTAATTTCCGACAGCTCTGAAAACAGCTTTACCTATTCGCGCTGTTCCGCGAAACCCATGCATTCGGGCAACGACCGCATCAATTCGGCCAACAGCCTGACGCTGGCCACACAAAGCCGTATCCTCAGCAACACCGTTGCGAACTCTTCAGTGCGGCTATCGCAAGTTTTACTTCAAAAACGACAACGGCTGCTCGACGGCCGCGTCAGCCGTTATCCGCGCGTCCAGTCCGACTGGGTGGCCTTTGCACACGGCAACACTACCCGACATCCGCATCGACTTGGACATCACTACCAACCAAAACCAAAGCCGTGCGCGAGTCTACGCCGCGAGGGATTTTCTGACGAACAGCGAAGTCTGGCGCGCTTACAAATACGGACGCAACGAGCGCATTTATCTCAAACCAACGGCGACGATTTGCCGACAGGCTCAACCAAATCGACCTTGCCGCCCAATGGCCGTTGAGTGAAAAACCTGCACGCCGTTGCCCGTTACAGCTACGACAATCGAAGCCACCGCTGGAAATGCTCATCGTTTGCAGAATACAGCAGCAACCGGCTGCTGGGCGCAAAGCTTGGTCGAGCCGACGCTATGTTATGAGCGAAAACAGCCACAAAACGCCGTATTCTTCAACCTCCAGCTCAAAGACTTGAACAATATCAGCAACACAACCATTCGAAAAACTCCGCTTAGCCATCCCGGTTACAGCACCAACGAGGTAGTCAAACAATGAACTTCAAACCCCTGATTCTCGTCCGCCGCACTCCTCTCGCCAGCAGGCGTACACGTCGCTCCCCAAAGCCAAAAGCGACCAAAGCGCGTGTCAATAAAACTCCAGTCGTCAGCGCCACCACCATGCCCGCCATTACCAAAGACGCACATCTTTCAGACGGCATTGCCGCGGTTGTCGACAACGAAGTCATTACCCACCGTCAAGTAGGAACAAGCCGTGGCACAAGCGCGTCAAAGCCATGCCTAAAGAGCACGCAAATGGACGCACGAGCGGCGCGCCACCAGGTTTTGCTGCTGAAATGATCAATCCCCTGATCCGCGAAAGTCGGCGACGCCGCAACATCAAGCGACCCGATGCGCAATCGAAGCCGTTATCGGCGCAGTCCAACATCAAAAATCCGTCGCCTCCGTCATCAAGACATCGCCGACAGCATTGTTGAGAGTACGCCAACAGGCCATCATGCAAAACAGCCGCGTGAGCGACTCGAAGTGGCACGCTACCATCGAGGCAGGCCAAACAACAAAGCGCATCACCCTGCCCGAAGCCGACCCTGTGCGCCAATGACATGCTTAACACATCCTCATTAAAGCCGACAACACAATGCCGCCGTCGGCGCAAACACCATCCGCAAAAATCTCACACAAGCCCGCAGCAGCCTCAGATTTTCGGCGGTTTGGCACGCCAATACTCGCAAGACAGCAGCGCTTAAGCAATGGCGGCGATTTGGGCTGGTTTGCCGACGGCGTGATGGTTGTCCCCATTTGAAGCGTCCACAAACTCAACCCGGCCCGTCCAGCGCTGTCGCACCCAATTCGGCTGGCACATCATCAAGCTGAACGACGTCCGCGAAGCGAGGTACGCCTGAAGAGCGCCAACAAAACGCCGTCCGCCAATACCTGTCCCAGCAAAAGCGCAACAGGCGACCACCAACCTCCTGCGCGAACCGCACAGCAGCTCATACGTTGACGTACGCTAATCGCGCGTATTGTTAAAAAGCGAAATCCGTACAATAAAAGGCCGTCTGAAATCCATTGTTCGGACGGCCTATCTCTCCTTTACTTAAGCAACCCATTGATTCAAAGCACCCCATCATGCCCATCCGTCCCAACTGGCAAACCGCCACCCTGCTGCCAAAGCCAAGAAACCTCGTGCCTCCGCCCACATCACCGCAGCCTACCGCATTCCGACCGCGACACTCGGCGAGCGTCCGGCGAGGCTACATCCCGTACTATATATCGCTTGACGGAGATGCCTTCCCGCCATCTCAATAGCTGGCGCAATCCCGCGCTCATCAACCCCATCACCAAAAAGGCCATGCGCACCATCTGATTGTCGGCATCGTAGCTGCCGGCAACCATCCGCGACTTAAGCCAACGCGCCTCGACTACACGCCGCCGCTGCCCGACAACGCGCGATCCGAACGCAAACAATACGGCCAAGCCGACCGCTTCAGCCGCTTTCATCCGATGACGAACTCCGCCCTGCTCGACAGCAAGTACCGCATCGATGCCCAAAAACAAACCGTCTTCGGCCATCGTTCGGCGCACTGTACGGCCTCTATTCCTGTTCACCGCGAACGATTCCGCCATTATTTACCGTTTCGCCGTCTATCTGGTGTGAACCGCCGCCGTACTCGATTGGCTGCCCGACACTGCCAGCAAGGAATCGGCATCCCGCCTCAGCGCAGGCGAGCAAGAGGGGCGAAACAACCGCTCGACCAAACCAGCCGCGGCATGGTCACACAGTCAAAATCGCTTAAGCATTCTTTGACCACCTCGGCGCAGATGTCCGCTTTTCACCTCTACCCCAACGCCAATCACGGCAACGCCCGTTTTACGCCCTGACCGACTGCATCGAATATTTGCGCAGCGCATGGCGGCGTTAAAACAGGTTTGCCAAACGATTGAGGCCGTCTGAAACGCAAAGCTAGAAGCGTATTGAACCTGTGGATCGATCTAAAAATCCCAATTATAAAAAGGCCGAGACCTTTGCTGTACGCAAGGTTGAGACCTTTTGCAAGGTCTCGGGGCATGAGAGAGAGGCTACCTGAAAAATAGATTTTCAGGTAGCCTCAAATAGGTTTGGCATGCATCCGAAACGGAAGAATTTGAGCGGTTACATACCTTGGGTTGGTGGCAGTGTTATTTCAACGGCCGCCAATTCGTCGAATTTTTGTTTGATGTCGGCCTTGAAGGCTTCCACTTTCCTTTGCGTTCGGCTTTGCGCGCCTTTTCCCGCTTCGTGTGCCTGACGTGCCGCTTCCTGCGCTTCTTCTGTCGCCAATACGTCTGTTGGAGCAACGGCTGCATCTTGTCGGAGAATAACGGTTTTTGAAACGGTGGAAAAAGCATCAATACAGCTTCGTTGATTCTTGCGCAAAATAATGATCGCAGTACTGCCGTTATCCCGTTTTTTGGCTGTATGCTAGCAACGCCCCTCTCCCAATGTTTGGGCGGTGCCTACATCACAGCCGATAGGTGCCAGTGGCTCACCCAACAGAACACCGATAGGACCGCCGAGAATGCCGACCAGCGAACCAGTGAGGCCGCCCGTCCGTGTGCCTTCGACCGTATTGGCGGTAAGTCAGTGCTTTCTGCTGGATAATCGGGTCATTTTTCTTTTTAACCAAAACGTACGTGCCACCAAAGTATCTGTTGTCTGCGAGTAAGCTTTCAATTCAGAAAAAGGCTTGATAGCTTCGCTGGAGATGTTGAATAAAGGCAACGATGATGTTTTTGTTCATAAGTCCCACTCCCGTAGATTGAAAAGATTTAAGAACACAAGGTTGTATGCAGTGTCTCATTGTAAATTACAAGGGGGAACAATGCAGCAAACAGAACTTTTACCTATGTACAGCCTGTAGAACGAAAGCAAGCGGATAACGAACAATACCAGCCTCTTTTTGCCTGTAGGAAATCGTACATCGTTCACACACAGGTTGAGAAATAAGCCTACAAGACCTCAAGCATCGTCTGAAATCCATTTTCACTCCAACACTAAATCGTACAAGGCTGCATCATAATCGCGTCTGCAAGCTCGGACGGCTTGTTTGGTCGCAACTCAGCCGCAAGGATTTTCATGGTATACTTGCGCCTCAGGCCGCTGTGTTTCTCTTTCACGGCGGGTGCAACATAGCACCATCTCGCCACGCGTTTTGGTTACTGTCGTTTTTGAGGGCGGCTTTGGATTTCGGTAACCGTACCGCTGGAGAAGGGTTTTCAAAATGTTTTAGTGATTTCGCGCGCCAGGTCAAACGGCGTTCGGAACTGCGCGGCCATATCCGCAAAGCTTGCCTCAATGCGGTGCGGCGTTTCACACTACACAATCGGAAAATCGACTTCCGCCCATTTGGTCAGCAACTTTTGGCGTTCCTGTCACCTTTAGGGCGGCAGGAAACCATTGAAGTAAAATCAGATTCCGTCACTACCAGCCACGCTCAACGCTCCATGACCGCGCTTGCACCGACCACGGGCACCACTTTAAATCCGGCTTCGCGCACGCAGGCGGCAAGTTTGCACCGGGATCGCAAACCGCGGAGTGTGCCCGCATCCGAAACTTGGGCAACGCTCAGGCCGTCTGAAAGATAGGCGATGATTTTGTCTGGCCATTTTGCTGCTCGTTTGTGTTCGCGCACGCTCACGGTTTACCCCTGAATGCCGTACGCACTCAAAAGCTGGGCGGTGGACACGGGTGTCCCTCAGCGCAGATAATCGCCGGCCTTTTGCAGAACGGCCAGCGCGCGCAGCAGTTATGTCGGCTAAATTGCCGATGGGTGTGGCGACAACGTATAATGTGGGCGTTTTTCGATGCTGTCGACGGCTGCAGGTGTTTTGTGTACATGGATCAAAGGCCGTCTGAAACGGCGTCTTTAAAAAGCAATGATTATAACGGGTAAAGCTTTTCATGCGCTTAAACCACAAACAGGGGGCGCGGCCGAAGATGCGGCACTGGCATTCCTGCTGGGCAAGGCGTGCTCGCGCTGGCGCGAAACTGGCATTGCGCCGCGTGCGAAAATCGATTTAATCGTCAAAAACGGCGGTACGATTGTGTTTGTTGAAGTAAAATACCGCAAAAACCGAGGTTTTCGGTGGTACCGTATACACATCTCGCCGTCCAAATTATTGAAATTGCAACGAAGTGCTAGAGTATTATCTGCAAAAGCACGGGTTGAACCACGCCCTGCCGCTTGGATGCGGGTACTGATTGAGGGCGACGGCCGCTGAATGGTTCAAAATATCACCAGGTTAACCCTCACGACAACAGTACAGAACACGTTTCTGCACATTTTGCCGAGCATCCGCGCCAAGCAGGAAGCCGAAAAGTACTGGTCGAGCGACCGCACAGGGCTGCCGAGCTGATGCCGCAATGCCTGATGAACGACGGCAAAAATCCTGGCCTGCGGCAACGGCGGTCTCGGCTGCCGACGCGCAGCGCTTCGCCGCCGAGATGATAAACCGCTTTGAAAAAGAACGCATGGATTGGCGGCACGTCGCGCTGATGACAGAATACTCGCCCTGACCGCCATCGGCAACGACTACGGTTTCGACCATGTATTCAGCAAACAAGTGCGCGCGCTCGGACGTCCGGCGACGTATTGGTCGGCATCTCCACCTCCGGCATTCCGCCAACATCATCGAAGCCATCAAAAGCGCGCACGAACGCGACATGCACGTCATCGCCATGACGAGCCGCGACGGCGGAAAAATCGCCCGCCATGCTCAAAGATACGACGTTTTTGCTCAGCGTCCCTTATCGCGCACTGCCGCATTCGGGGAAAGTCCATATTTTGCTGATTCGCATGTGCGACTGCATCGACCGTCCGCATCGCAAGGCGTGCAAACCTTTCTTTTCAGTTGCTTAAAGGCCGTCTGAACGCCCAACGTCCATACCCCGGGAAAAGGATATGAAGAATATCAAACGCTACGCCCTCCCGTTCTGACTGCGACCCTCTCGAGCCTGAGTCTGAGCGGCTGCGTCGGCGCACTGATCGGCGGTGCAGCCGTCGGCACCAATCGCGCGTCGACCGCCACCACTCGCAGCGCACTGAAACCGACGACAACGTTTGTGGCTTTGCGCGTCGAAACCACCGCACGTCTACCTGCGCCAAAACAACCAAGTCCGAAGGCTACAAGCCCAACTGAACGTTGTACGGCTACAACCGCCACCTGCTCCTGCTCGGCCAGAGTGGCTACCGAAGGCGAAAAACAATTTGTTGAACGCGATTGCCCGTTCCGAACAACCGCAGAGCGTGTACAACTTCATCACCGTTGCCCTCACAAGCACGTTCGCTCGGCGATGTGACCAAGCGATACGAGGGCACATCCAAAGTCTCGCGCCACCACCCTGTTGGGCCTCAGCCCAGCCACCCAGGCACGCGTCAAAATCGTGACTACGGCAACGTGACCTATGTAATGGGCATCCTCACGCCTGACGAACAAGCCCGCGTGACCCAGTCAGCACGACCGTAGGCGTACAAAAAGTCGTGACCCTCTATCAAAACCACGTTGCCAACTGAGTTTTACAGGCAGCGGGCCGTCTGAATATTCCGGGACGGCCATTCCTCAACGATTACCTGCCACATCATGTCCAAGAATAATAAAACACCCTTTTCCAACAAGCCCAAACACCTAATCGCGCTTTATTCGCTTGTCAGCTTTATCGCCGTTGCCGCACTTGTTGCAGCGTATTCAGCACCCTAGCTCCGGTAAAACCGACGTGACAGCCCTGCCGAACAAACCGACACACGCATTGAGTTTGGCGCCCCAACGGCGCAATCGAACCTGAAACCGTTCAGCCTGCCAAAGACGGCGACGCAAAACCGCCTCCGGAAACCCTGTCGTCCCCAGGACGACGAAAAAGCGGAAGAAGGTGCAAAAACGACCGCCCCACTACACACCGCAGCAAACGCACAGAAAACAAACGCGCTGAAGCCGACAAATCAGAAAAACGCAATCCGACAACAGCAGCCCTGCCGCTCAAAAACACACCTCAAGCAGACAGCCGTGGGTAGGCAAACACACACCGCAGACAAGCAAATGAGCCGCAGCAAACAGCAGAAAAACAAATGCCACAGCCAAAGCCAGCCCCCGAGTCAAACTGACCTCAAAGCCGAGCCTGAAGCCAAATCACAAGCCAAACCGCGCAATAAAGACAATCTCGACAACCTGTTTTCAAACAGACGGCACACCCGTCACGTTCAGACGACCTCCATGCCGTCTGAAACAAGAAAGAAACCTCATGGACAAGGGTCATCATCAAAACGAAGAAATCGAAAAATGCGCGAGACTCGGCCGCTTGGTCGCCGAAGCCCTCGATTACATCGGCCAATTTGTCAAACCGGCGTAACCCCAGCGAAATCGACAAACTCGTTTACGACTCACCACGTCAACGTTCCAGGCGGTTATCCAGCCCTCTCAACTACGGCAACCCACCCTATCCGAAATCCTGCTGTACCTCCGTCAACCACGTTATCTGCCACGGCATTCCCGACGACAAGCCGCTGAAAGAAGGCGACATCGTCAGCATCGACCTCGACCATTAAAAAGACGGTTTCCACGGCGACTCCAGCCGTATGTTTACCGTCGGCAAAAGTCTCCCGATTGCCCAACGCCTGATCGACGTGACCACGCCTCCATGATGGCGGGTATCGAGCGGTCAAACCGGCGCCACCCTCGGCGACGTCGGCTATGCCTGCCAACAGGTTGCCGAAAATGTAAGCTACTCCGTCGTGCAGAATTCTGCGACACGGCATCGGTCGCGGTTTTCCACGAAGCGCCGCAAGTGGTCCACTACGACCGCAAGGTGAGGGCCTCGTCCTCAAACCGGGCATGATTTTTCACCATCGAGCCGATGATCAGCAAGGCGACGCCATCTGCGCATCCTGAACGACGGTTGGACGGTGGTCGCAAAGACCGCTCCTCTCCGCCCAATGGGAACACGGTTTTTGGTTACCGAAAAGCTGACTGCGAAAATCCTCACCATCAGCCCCTGCCATGAGCAAACGCTTTCAAAACGAAAAATTTTTCAGGCCGATCTGAAAATACGAGATTCAGACGACCTGAAATTTATCCGATCTCTCGATCCGTCAAACCGAATAAAAGCTCAAAAATTAAGTTTTTACCATAATGAATTGTTTAGTTATGTAAAAAAGTTTGCCCACGCCATATTTAAGATAATCACGCTAATTTAATGACGATTTATATGCCAAAAATTATACGAAAATAATGAATTAAGAAATATTTACACAAATTATGGCAGACAGCAGAAAACTTTCTCGAATATACTGTCTAGTATCTGAGATCAGCCATTTGCAATACGCCCACATATCACCCAAAAACAATAGGGAAAAGGATCTGAGGCATTCTTGCAGACCTTTTTATGCCTAATGGCATACACTAAATACCTACAATAAGGAAGATTCATGAAATCGTTCGAAAAATTGAAAAATATCCGCGATATCCGTAAAAACTCGGCCTGAACCAAATGGACTTCGGTCGCATTGGTGTGACTCAATCGGTGGTTCCCGTTACGAGTCCGGCCAATATGCCTAAACCTGTACGCGAGTGCTGCGTTTGGTACACATTGAGCGCGTAGATTTGGCTAAAGTAGCCGTGATGACTGGCCGTTGCGTCGCACTGAAAAACCGCGACCCTGAGTTGTACGCTTCTCTGAGAGCCAAAAGCCGACAAGGGCAAATAATCGAAAGCTATTCAAAGGCCGTCTGGCTCTTTTCAGACGACGCCTTTTCACTCTACACCCTGAGTGCATGTCACGCATGCATCCCTTTTTCATTACAGCTGATACTGTTTGAAATAGTTCAACACGGTTTGCGGTAGCCATTGCGAATTCGAGACGGCCTTGATCGCGGCTGACGAAGCCGATATGTGACCGCCGTATCGTCAGTTGCAGCAGCGTAACGGCTGAGGACACGTCCGCCGGTCGGCAAGGCTTCTGGCGGCAGGAAAGGGGTCGTTGACGGCGATTGAGCGGCAGCAACGGCGTATCTACGCCTTTCGAAACGGTTTGCGGAATTGCGGCGGTAGTAATCATGACGGTCGGCAAAACCGGTAACGGCGCGGTAAAGCGGTCGTCAAAATCGCCAAAGCGTTTTTGCAGTTTTGCTGGCTTAAGGCCGTCTGAAACCGGGGAATCGCCTCGGGCTTTCGGCAACAGCAATTTAAAAAATAGCGCGTGTAAATCAAGCGCGTCATGCCTGATCAAAACGTGTGTAAACCGCCACGGCATCAATAAGCGCGAAACGACGGCGAATGCGCGCGGAACAGCATTACTGCCCTGCTCGCCCAAATATTTGGCCAGGGGCATTCCCCCACGCCGACAGCGTAGATGGTTGAATAACGTTGTGCCAGCGTGTTGAGCATAAAAGGCGATTTCGGGCGTATCGCCGAGATGGTGAACACAGGTGCGGTGTTTGCTATGCTGCCGCAACTGCGGAAATGAACGCCAGCCGCCGTTCCAACCGCGCTGCTGCACGCTTTTCATCAATTCGACCGCGTAATGGCTCTCGCTGCTGCCCAGTCCGTGGAACAAAACCACCAGCACGGCGCATCGGGGTCGGCGCTGTCGACAAAATCGTGACAACGGGTTTCTGCGTACTGTCGAGCAGAAGCGTCGCGGCAGTGATCGGGCGCCTTGCCTTTACGGCAACTAGCAAACAGGGTGTCGGCATGGCCGTTTCTGAGCCAATAAGGCGGTGTTGGGTGAACGTGTATTCATAATTCGTTTCTTCTATTTTTCAGACGGCCTGAAGATGAGCATATACACCAGCAAGGCAGTCAGCGTGCCGTTTGTCCAGCCTGCCCAAACATCGGTGGGATAATGCACGCCCAAATAAATGCGCGAAAACCCGGTCAGCCAGGGCGAAAAGCAATACTGCCACGCAAGCGGCGCGGCGTGGTAGCGTGTGCGGCGGCAAAAGCAATATCAATATGACGGCAATGGCGGCGGAAAACGTGCTGTGGCCGCTGGGAAAGGAAAATTGCTTTCTTCAATCAGGCGAAAGGCCAAAGCGCGGGCGTTCGGGCAAACCATACCTTCACAATCAACATGTTCCAAAGTCGGCACCAATGCAGCCAACACGCAAAACAGTGCTTCGCGCTTCTTATCGGCGAAATACAGGGCTGCGGCGACTGCGCCGATCAGCGGCACGGCGATCGCGGTTTTGCCCAGATAGTGCAACACAGTGGCAATCGGGTCAAACCATGTTCCCGCGATGAGCATGGACGGCGTGCATCAGCGGCGGCTCAGCAAAGCCGCCATATTGCGCCAGCCAAATGCCGATGATGAGGGTCGGCGGCAAAAAGCAGCAAAGGGCAAAAATCAGTGCGCGTCTGGATTGGGCTGGGGATAAGTGCATTATTCCACCGTTTCTTTCAAGAGTCGCGCCAATCGCCTGCAAACCCCTGCAACGCATCTTCCCGCCGCATCCAACAAGCGGCGAGCCTCGCTCTTCCGCTTTGATGCCGAACTCGATACTGCGGCGAGTATAACGGCCGTCTGGTCGGTACGGCCCTACGGTGAGGCAGACTGGCACGAACGGATACCAGCGTAGGTGCGCTCAAGATGTTCCATAATCGGCGTAATGCGCGATTCGCGGGTTGAGTCGAACACATACATCGCTGCGAGCTGCCGCGTTCGGTTTGGTTGAAGCGGTCGGCGTAATAAGTTTCCAACTACCCATTCGGCCATCGGGTGCGCCATCACCGAGGAAAGCCGGGGAAGAAATAATGCTCGCGGATGGAAAAATCCGGCGATGTTGTTAAACAGTTGGGCACGCAATTCTGCGCCTTCAGGGAAAATCCGCCATCTTCAGGGCGTTGGGCGTGTTCCGGCGAATCGAGCGGTTCGCCGCCGTTTCTGAGTCACGCCTTCGATAAACAACGGCTTCGGGATGGCGGACGACAGGGCAAATCCAAAACGACCGCTGCGGCTTGGCGCGTGTGGTCGTCGGGCGTAGAACCGATACCGCCGGTAACGAAAAAGTCGGCAGGCCATCTGAAAAACTGCGGCGCAGTTGTTTGATCAACAAATCGGGTTCATCAGGCGATATCACTGATTGAGCTTCAGCCCGTGCGATTCAATAAAGATTTAAAAAGGCGAAATGCTTGTCTTGACGGCTGCCGTGCAGGATTTCGTCGCCGATGATAATAAGTTAAAAGCGTTCATGATGAGGTTTCTTTATACGGCCTCCGAACATTCGAGACGACCTAATTGCTGACAATGTATTCCATTTATAAGATAATGGTTTCAACTTTTCAAGTCTGGAGGAATCCCAATGAGCCAAAACCATACCATTTTACAAAATCTCCCATCGATTAGTCGGCATCGCCTTCTCCGGCGAGTCTGTGATACCTCTGCCGCTACTACTGTGGATGGAAACTCAAAGGCGCGCTGCCCGCCTACACCGCCAACCTCGGCCAGCCTGACGAAGACGATTACAACGCCATTCCTAAAGCGATGGAATACGGCGCAGAAAAACGCCCGCCTGATCGACTGCCGCGCGCGGTTGGCGCACGAAAGGCATCGCCGCCATCCAATACGGCGCGTTTCATGTTTCCCGCAAACGGCATCGCCTATTTCAACACCACGCCTCTGGGCCGCGCCGTGATGAGCACCATGCTCGTTTCCGCCATGAGAAGACGATGTTAACATCTGGGGCGACGACAGCACCTACAAAAGGCAACGACATCGAGCGTTTCTACCGCTACGGCCTATTGACCAATCCCGCGTTGAAAAATCTACAAACCTTGGCTCGACCAACAATTTATCGACGAACTCGGCGGCCGTCATGAAACATGAGCGAATTTCTGATTGCCAGCGGCTTCAACTACAAAATGTCGGTTGAAAAAGCCTACCTACCGACTCCAACATGCTGGATGCCACCCACGAAGCGAAAAGACTTGGAATTCCTCAACAGCGGCATCAAAAATCGTTAAGCCCATCATGGGCGTTGCCTTCTGGGACGAAAGCGTCGAAGTCAAACCCGAAGAAGTCAGCGTACGCTTTGAAGAAGGCGTCTAGGTTTGCGTTAAACGGCAAAGACATACGCCCCCGTCGAACTCTTCCTCAAGCCAACCGCATCGGCGGCCGTCACGGCTTGGGCATGAGCGACCAAATCGAAAACCCGCATCATCGAAGCCAAATCACGCGGCATCTACGAAGCCCCGGCATGGCATTGTTCACATCGCCTCACGAGCGTTTGGTGACTAAGCATCCACAACGAGGGACACCATCGAACAATACCGCATCAACGGCCTGCGCCTCGGCCGCCTGCTCTACCAAGGCCGCTGGTTTGACAGCCAAGCCCTCATGTTGCGCGAAACCGCCCAACGCTGGGTCGCCAGCTATCGCCGGCGAAGTCACTCTCGAGCTGCGCCGCGGCACGACTACTCGATTCTGAACACCGAATCGCCCAACCCTGACTCTACCAACCGGAACGCCTGAGCATGGAAAAGTCGAAGACGCGGCGTTCACCACCGCTCGACCGCATCGGCCAACTGACCATGCGCAACCTCGACATCACCGACACCCGCGCCAAACTGGGTGTTTACTCGCAAAGCGGCTTGTTGTCGCTGGGCGAAGGTTCCGCTATTACCGCAGTTGAATAATAAGGAGTAGAATGAGGGGGCTTTAAAGCCCCTTGATATAAAGAATAAAATGAAAGAATATAAAAGCCGTCATTTATCAAGAGAACCTGCTTTCCAGTTTGGTTTTCGGCGGCGCCAAAATCAATCGGTCAAATTCAGCGACTTCCTCAACAGCCACGCTTCACAAGGATGGAAGGTCGTTACCATGGAAAAAGACCAGCGCCGCATGCTGCTGTTTTTCGTGCGTGAAAGCTTACGTCGTCATTTTGGAAAAAGAACGTGTTTAAACCGGCGTCTATGCCTGTCTCGGATTGTTCGTCAGCTGGGTGTTGCTCTTAATTTTGCAACTTTGGTTTTCCTTCATCGATGCCGATTTGTTTCTCAAAATCACCCCTGACCATGGCGGGTCTTTTTCATTATCATTTTGGCCAGCTTACTGGTCATCAGCCAGTATTTTCCGAAAAAGAAAAATGAAGGACGACGGATTTATCAACTGATACTGCTTCGAGAAGCACCATGTATGCTTTATCCGAAACCTTGACGCAAAATCCTTGTTTTAATAGACAAGGCCGTCTGAAATGTAGTTTCAGACGGCCTGATTTCCCTCCTCAAAAAGCTACTGAATACCATGAAATTCTTTTCCCACTTTTATCTTGAAAAACCATATGTATTTCAACGACTGCTGAAATACGTCCTGATTTTCGCCGCCCTCGTCGTCCTCCTGCTCGCCGTATCGCAATACCTGCGCCACCGCATGGACACCAAATACCGCGACCTGAGCATAATTGCGCTGCTGTTGCTATCCTCATCTGCGGCACGCAATATCTTTCGTACAGCGAGCGTCAAAACTTTTGCCGCCGATACTTCGCGCATGGTGGGTTTTCTCAATGCCTTGATTGAAAACCAAAAAGTTGAAAAACAAGATATCATCGTCAACAGCACGCGCCTGTTCAACGGCATGATTATCGGCATCAAAAACCAATACTACGAAGTACATTTCAATCAAGACTTCTCCGCCCTACACGCTGACGCCCATCAATTTGGTCAGCAACAATATCGAACTCATCGATAAAGAATAACAGGATACACACATGGGCTATACTCCCTGCTCGCCCTCAAACTACTGATGGGTATTTTTGGGTTTGATTTTGCAAATCAACCTCTTAGGTAAAGGTAACCTCGCGCCGACCTCCGCCATGGACCAGGTGCAAAAACTATGTACTCGGCGGCATCATCGGCGGCGTGATTTTACAGCGACAGCGTCGGCCTGTTACAATTTTTCCTCGTGCTGATTTTTGTGGACGCTGTTGGTCTTGGAGCCTGAAATTCATCAAAAACCACAACCGCTGGGTCAAATCCGTAATTGACGGCAAATCCGTCTGGGTTATCGTCAACGGCAAAATCCAAAACCGATGAATGTATGAAAAACGGCATCAGCGCACACGACCTCATGTTCAAACTCCGCGCCCAGGCATCTACGAAAATCTCTGCCGTCAAACGTGCCGTGATGGAACAAAACGGCCAGCTCGCCGTCATTAAGTACGGCGACGAAAGCCTGCGCTTATCCGCGATTACAGACGGCCAGTCGACCCCGACATCCTCGAAATCATTAAGCGTGATGAAGAATGGCTGCAACAGGAACTTGACCGCCTCCACGCTTGAAGCTTCGCAAGTCTATATCGGCGAATACATAGACGGAAGTGGTGGCACCGTTATCCTTCTTGATTTGAAAATAGCAGGGCCGTCTGAAACCTTAATTTCAGACGGCCTTTTTACTATCGGTTCAAACACTGATAATCGCGATATTCAAACGTTGTGCCCAAAAATTGAGCCAGCGCAGAGACGTGGGAATGTCGGGGATCTTTGACGGCGGTCAGCAGCAGGATATTGCCGTGTTGCCGCTCCAAATCCAGCAACCGCTGATGGCGGCCTGCTCGGTATCGCCTTGCGCTCTTCATGATAACGGCTGACAAAACTGTCAAAAATTCTCAGTCGGATTTTTCGTGATACCAGCGACGCAGGTTTGCACTAGGTGTAATGTCTTTTCAGCCAAAAGCGCAGTGGCAAAAACCTCTTTGCGGACGCCGCGCGGATAGAGACGGTCGATAAAGACGGCGGTTTGTTTGGGAATCGGGTTGATAGGCGTAAATGCGCTGTACGGTAAACATTTTTCTCGTCTCCAATGGATTCAGGCCGTCTGAAAATTCAGACGGCCTGATGTTTTTCAGGGTTTAAAAACAGTTTTTGACTTCGGCTTCGATGTCGTCGGCACGCATAAAGGTTTCGCCGATCAGGGAAAGTATGCACGCCGTGGCCGCGCATGAAATCGACGTCTTCTTTGTTACGGATGCCGCTTTCGGTGACAACGGTTTTGCCGTTTAATTCGGGCAAGAGGTCGAGGGTTTGTTGCAGGGTCACTTCAAACGTACGCAGGTTGCGGTTGTTGACGCCCACAACGGCGTGGTCATGTTGCGGCATTTTTTCCAGCTCGGACGTATCGTGCAATTCCAACAATACGGTCATGCCCAATTCGTGAGCAGCAACTTCAAAACGCTCAAGCTGCCCGGCTTCCAGTGCGGCGGCAATCAGAAGAATGCATCCGCACGCGCGCGCCTGATAAATTTGGTATTCGTCGATGATGAAATCTTTACGCAAGACCGGCAGCGCCACGGCCGCACGCGCCTGTTTCAAATACTCGGGCGAACCTTGGAAATAAGGTTCGTCCGTCAACACGGACAAACAGGCCGCACCCGCTTTTCTGCATACGGCAGCAATTTCGGCAGGGATGAAAATCAGGACGGATCAGGCCTCTGCTCGGGCTGGCTTTTGACTTCGGCAATAATGGCAGGCAGATTCTGCGCGTGTTTTTCACGGATTGAGCCGATAAAGCTGCGAGCCAAGCGCAGCAACCTGCGCTTGGGCTTTGATGTCTTCAAAACGGCGACTTTTTGAGCGGCCACTTCTTCTGCTTTTGGTGGCAAGGATTTTTGTTGAGAATATCGGTCGTGGCGTTTTCTATTGGGGCTGATTTTCGGGTTTGAGTCGTGCAACATGCTGCCGCAGATTAGATTTCAGACGGCCTGAATGCCGCTATTTTAATGGTTTGAAAAAAAGGCGGGCAAGAATGCCCGCCTTTGTGTCTGCTTCAATTTAGTGATGAATGCCCAAAACGGTCGCGTTGTGGCTGATGATTTCGTCCGCCAAAGACGGATTGTCGTTCAGCGATACCGTAGCCGGGCACCAATTCTTTCGGGACGGCCTGACCATGATTCGGCATGCATCTGGGAAGCGATTGGTTGATCAGCTTAATCATCAAGGTACGGCGGTTGATGCACCTGGGGACGCGCCAGCAATGCGACCAGCGAGCCGTCGGCATGAGCAACGATTTCGGTACCAAATTGGAGTACGCCGCCTTTTTCGGGTCTTTTTGATGATTTGCACGCTGACTAAGCGGTAATCAGTTCCCAATTGTCAGGGATTGGCTTCGGATAATACTCTAAGAGCGAATTAAGCGTTCTTCTTTGGTTTTACGCAATTCGCCCAAGAGATATTTGGTCAGCGGCATATTAGCCCAATGCGCGCGGAGCATAGGATAGAGGTTGTCCATTTGGATGGACATCGGCAGATCCATGAGCGAGCCTTGTTTGAGGAAGTTGGGGCGGAAAGCCTGCATATGGACCGAACATCAGATGACGTTCACCGTTCACGTTGCGGGTATCCAAGTGTGGAACGGACATGGGAGGCGCGCCAACGGAAGCTTGACCGTACACTTTGGCATTGTGTTGGGCAACGGTTTCAGGGTTGCTGTTGCGGAAGAACAGGCCGGAAACAGGGAAGCCGCCGTAGCCTTTGCCTTCCGGAATACCGGATTTTTGCAGCAGGGTCAGTGCGCCGCCGCCTGCGCCGAGGAACACGAAACGGCTGCGGAGGGTCAAATGGTCTTCATGGTTTTCAGTGTTGCAGGTTTTGAGTACCCACGCGCCGTCAGATTCGCGTTTGATGTCTTCAACATGGCGGTTGAATTCCATTTTCACGCCTTTTTCGCGCAGATATTGCACCATTTGACGGGTCAAGTTACCGAAATCAACGTCCGTACCTTCGGCGGAGTAGTTGGCGGCAATGGGTTGGCTTTCATCACGACCGTTAACAACCAGCGGCGCCCATTCGGCGATTTTGGCGCGGTCGGTGAAAACTCCATTTTTCAAAGAGTTTTTGGTTTTTGAACACATCAAACGTTTTTGCAGATAACTGCAATGGTCGGCGTTCATCACCAGCGACATATGGGGGACGGAATTGATGAAAGTGCGGTCGGTCAGTTTGCCTTCTTCGACCAAAGTCGCCCAAAATTGGCGGCTGATATGGAGTGTTCGGCAATATTGAGGGCGCGGGTCGGATCGATCGTGCCGTCGGCAGTCAGAGCGCATAGTTCAATTCACACAGCGCAGAGTGTCCCGTAGCGGCATTGTTCCATGCATTTGATGATTCCAACGCTACATCTTCAAGCGTTCGATCAGGGTGATTTCCAAGATGGTTCGAGTTCTTTTGAGCATACGCCCAAAGTGGCGCTCATAATGCCGCCGCCTACTAATACGACATCGGTTGCTTCAGCCATGGTTTTTACTCCTACTAAAGTCAGGCATGGTTTGCCTTGTGGTTATCTATCATTATAAACAACTGATTTCAGAGGAATTGTTTTTGGTTTTGTTGTGTGTGAAACTTTTTGCCTGCTGAGTTTCCGAGCGTAAATGGCGGAGGCAGTTTCGGTTTGGGTTCCAGATTTCAGGTCTTTATAATATGTTATTAGAATTTAGTAGATTTTACGGAGAAATGCAAAGATTTTTCTGTTCGGTTCATATAAAAATAATAGATTAGGCCGTCTGAAAACGTTTTCTTACCCTTTATCTGCCAATGTTTGCCAAGAAAAAAATTTTTCATTTCTTTTTAATTGACTGTTTTTTGTCAGCAATTTCGGTGGCAAACTAACGTGAATCAACCGCCGATCTGCTATCATTTCAACTTATTTCCCCAGGCAAGCCGCCATGTACCTGACTCAAGAAAAGCCCTACCGCCCCCTATTGGTCGCACTGATGTTTCCTCACCCTGCCGCTGGCGATGATATTGCACAATATCGTGCAAATCGCACTTTTCAGACGGCCAAGGTCTGCTGGTCACGGTCAAAAGACGGCGCGTGGACATGGCAAAAGCGGTTGGCAGGATTCCGTCGCATGGTTCGTCTGCGGCATGTTTGCCTTCCTCAACCTACCAATGTAAAGCGGACTGCTCAGCTGGCGTGTAAAAAATGATGCGCTAGCATTCGCGTTACGCCATCTTCCTGCCGGGTGTCGCAGCGTGTGCCTCGGCGGCAGCGGGTTTGATTTTGAAGCCATCTTAGGCGAGTGCCGCATTGAGTACGTATGCGCGAGCAAGGCGTGTTCTACCACCCTCTCCGTGTGGATCATCGCTATCTGACCCTACCCAAACAGCTCACGCGCGCGCCGGAACAGCCCATCGTCTTTCACAAAATGAAACGTTGATTCAACAGGCACAAACATTTTCAGACGGCATGCTTTCCGTTACCATTACATCCAACGCGTTTTAACCAATAAGGAATAACAAATGAATCAGGGCGCAACAGCTCCGCGACGGCATACAGGTACTGGGTTTTGGACATCGACGAAGCCAAACAGGCCAAACTGCTGAGACTATGCCGCCCTGCTGCAAAAAGTGGAACAAAAACCTACAACCTGACCGCCCTGCGCGATCCCGCCCAAACCGTCAGCCATCATCTGCTCGACAGCCTGACCCTCTTGCCCTATATCGAACACGCCCAAACCATGCTCGACGTCGGCTCCGGCGGTGGACAGCCAGCATACCCACCGCCATCTGCCGCCCCGACCTCGACATCACCCTCCTCGATGCCAACACCAAAAAACCGCCTTTCTGCAACAAGCCGTCATCGAACTCGGCCTTAAAAACGTCCGCGTCATCAGCGGCCGCGTAGAAAGCCGCCGCAGACTGCCGCGCCGACGTCATCACCAGCCGCGCCTTTTGCCGAACTCGCCGACTTCGTCAACTGGACCGAGCACCTCCTCAAAGATGGTGGCTACTGGGCAGCCATGAAGGCGTATATCCGCAAGAAGAAATCGACAAACTACCCGCAAAGCGTCGCCGTCGAAAAAAGTCGAAGCGTGCACGTCCCCAACTCAATGCCGAACGCCATATCGTCATCATCCGCAAAAAGGCCGTCTGAAAACAACCCAAGCATACCGAATAACGGTACAATCCAGCCATCCACACTTAACACGACAGCAAAAGCACATGAGCGCACAAATCCTCGCCGTCGCCAACCAAAAAGGCGGGTCGGCAAAACCACCACCACCGTCAACCTAGCCGCCTCCCTGGCCTCAAAAGGCCGCCGCGTCCTCGTCGTCGACCTCGACCCCAAAGGCAACGCCACCACAGGCAGCGGCATCAACAAAAGCCACCATCGAAAACGGCGTTTACCAAGTCGTCCTCGGCGAAACCGACATCCCCAACGCCGTCGTCCGCAGCAAAGAGCGGCTACGACGTATTGGGCGCCAACCGCACACTGGTAGGCGCAGAAGTCGAACTCGTCCAGAAATCGCACGCGAAATCCGCCTCAAAAAAACGCCCTGCAGCTCGTTGCCGACGACTATGACTACGTCCTCATCGACTGCCCTCCGTCCCTGACCCTGCTCACCCTCAACGGCCTGGTCGCCGCCAACGGCGTCATTGTCCCCATGCTTTGCGAATACTACGCCCTCGAAGGCATTTCCGACTTAGTGGCACCGTCCGCAAAATCCGCCAAAGCCATCAACCCCAACCTCGACGTAACCGGCATCGTCCGCACCATGTACGACAGCCGCAGCCGCCTCGTCGTCGAAGTCAGCGAACAGCTCAAACAACACTTCGGCAACCTGCTCTTCGACACCGTCATCCCCGCAACATCCGCCTCGCCGAAGCCCCCAGCCACGGCCTCCCGCCCTCGCCTACGACGCCCACGCCAAAGGCACCCAGGCTTATTTGGACTTGGCCGATGAACTGATTGCACGGTTGGAAAAAATAAACAGGAATATGAATATAAAAGGCCGTCTGAAAGTGGAGAAATACTTTCAGACGGCCTTTGGTTTGATTGGAAGAATATTTCTTAAGACCGCGTGCGTGCGTACCGACACACCCCTACGTATAAATTTCAAACTCTTTATGATTCGTAGGTAGGGTGTGTGCCTTAAGGCACGCACGCGGTTTGATGAAGGCTACGGCTTGCTCCGCCCGATAACGCCCTGAGGAAGTTTTTTGGACATCGCGAACCTTGCCCTGCTGAAAATACAACAGGCCGCGTTCGGCGATATGGGGCAGGGAACAGGTGGAGCAGGTGGATACGGGGCATGATTGGTTTTCAATAAGTTGTTGAAATATGTCGAGTTTACTGGTTCGGGCGACGTTTGGGGAGAGGGTAGAGGGAAGATTTGTTTGGCAAAGAGGCAAAAGGTTGTCTGAAAATGGGTTTCAGACAACCTTTGAGACTAAAAAGATAGCCAGTTAGCAATCCAACAGATAACAACCTTGTCAAATGAGATTTTAACAACTAAAATTGTGTTTTTTAGGAATTTCTGTAAAATAACAGTTTGAGGCATAAATAGATTTGTTGTCCTGCTTCGGGATAATTTAAAACAATGTGCCAAAGGGTAACGCGTCTCGTGCAGTCTGCACTCGTCGCTAATTACCCTCATCTTTCTTGACTGCATGAGGAGTATTTATGCCTCTTCTTAACAATCCAATAACCATTGGAAACTTATAAAGTCATGTCTAACCACCTGAAAAAATTAAAATCATGTAAAACAGGCATCGATTTAGTCAATATTTTTCTAATGAACTAGGAGTTCCCACCAAACTCTTTTGGGATACCATATATTCTCTTAATCATTATACATCATTTATTATCCCCAAAGCATCAGGCGGAGAAAGAACTATCCTTATTCCTCCTCAACCGTTAAAAAGACTTACAGAAAAAGTTTGCAACTATTTTAAATTTTTGCATACAAGAGATACAACAAGAAAATCCAAGCTACTTAGTCTGTAATCATGCTTTTGAAACAAAAAAATCTATTATAACAAATGCACAAATTCATAGAAATAAAAATATATATTAAAACATTGATTTATCTAATTTTTGGAAGCATTCATTACGGAAGAATTAGTAGTTTTTCAAATCAGATAAATATTTTTAGATTAAGTGAAAAAAGTAGCAAAACTATTGCTCAATTAGCATGTTTTCGCGATAAAAAAATAATAAAACTTTCTTGCCACAAGGCTCGCCGTTATCACCGATAATAGCTTCTCTCATTGGTAACTTATTGGATATAAGGCTAGTAAAAATTTCAAAGAATACAAATTAACCCATAGTAGATATGCTGATGATTTAACATTTTCATCCAACAAACCAATTCCCTGAAGATTTGGTGAAATGGAACAGTGAAAATTTCATATGGGAAGCTGGGGATAAATTAAGAAAAAAGTAATAGAAGATGCGGGATTTAAGATAAATGATAAGAAAACTAGATTGTTTTCTGCTAAGCAACGTCAAACTGTTACAGGTATTGTGTTAATAAAATTCTTAACATATCTGAATATTACCAGAAGCATAATAGAGCAATGATGCACAGTTTATTTACCAATGGGAAGTTTTTCAATTGGTGATAAAGAAGGGTCAATAAATCAGCTAATTGGACGACTTAATTATGTCGCGTCAGTTAAATATCTAGAAACAGCACCATGATATGTCTAATCAAAAATGGGGAAGAAAGAAAGAAAATTTTCTTACTTATGCCAGAAAATTTTGATAATAAAGAAAACTCAAATCAGTATCAGATTATTAAAGGCAAGCAATCTTCTATAAATATTTTTATTGGTAATGACAAGCCAATTATTTTTCCAGAAGAGTAACAGATTCCATATATTTTTAAAATTAGCAAATAAAATTCTTAATCCAAACGAATACAGAAAAACTATATTATTCAGTCAATCAATTCAGAACTCACAAAAATAGGTTTTAGGGTGTGGAACTTCTTTAATCAATAGTTTTTCTTTTGCATGCCTATAAAAGTATTATATCAATTTAGAAAAATCTAGAAGTTAAAAGTAAACACCCAGTTATATTTATACTTGATTATGACCAAGGGTTGAAACCAAAGATAAAGATGGAAACTCAAAAAGATATTCCTACTACTTATAAGATGAAAGATGGACAACAATGGGTTCATATCAGGAAAACATTTATTTGGCTTTATTAAAGCCATTAAAAACTAGAAAGTAAATCTAAAAAATAAAAAACAGATACCAACATTTTAAAAAACACCCCAGATATGGTATGTATTGAAAAATCTGTTATCTCATGTTTCTGCTGGAAAGAAATTCAAATAGATGATCAAAATCATGAAAATATAAAATTCAAAAAGGAACATATCCCAAAACTGTTTTTGCAAAATATGTTGCTAAACACTCTACACACTTTAATTTTTCAGAGTTCAAAAATTTTTGAACTATTAGATGAAATTAAACAGCACTTTTATCAGGAAATCACTTCTGATTAAGAAGAGGTCGTCTGAAACTTTCAGACGACTTTCTTCTACCCTTTATTCAAACTCTCACTCGCTTCAACAACCTCTTCACCGACACCGGATACGGTGTCTTCAATTCCTGTGCAAACAGCGACACCCTCAATTCTTCAATCATCCATTTAAACCCTGCAAGGCTGTCTGAAATAGGGAAGGCCTTGTTTGATCAAACTGTCTGTTTTTCCTGCCACATTTGTTCCAGCTCTTGAATATCGGCTTCGCGGGCTGCGTCGCGGGCAGGGGTTGCTGCTGTATTTTTTTCAAGGCGCAGGGTCATGGCTTTGAGGTAGATGGGTAGGCGCGGCCATTGTGCCCATAGGGGTATGGCTGGCGAAGCCGAGGGGCAAGCAGGGTTTGCAGGCGTTGTCGCAGGAGGTGGGTCAATGGGTGTTTGCCGAGTTTGCCGTTCAGTTCGGCGTAGGCGGCGGCGGTTTCCTGCAGGTAGCGGCTGAGGGCTTCTTTGACGGCGGGCGAGGCGGCTGCGGGCGCGTTTGATTTGTTCTTTGAAAGGCTTTTTCGTTGCGCGGCAGCTCGTCTTCGCCGATAAAGGCGCGGTCGCAGACAGCTAGGGTGAGTCGTCGCGCAGGGTGTCGGCGTTGATGTGTTTGAGCAGCATGGCGGCTTGGGTAAAGCCGGATGCCTTTGTTCAGATCTTTAACCTGCTCTTTAATTGCAGCTTCATCAATTCGATGACGCCTTGACGGTGTGCCTGTTCGGCGGCTTCTGTGGTGTCGAACAGGGCGCAGGGCGATGCGGCCGTCTTTTTTTCTTTTTGCAGGCCGAGGTAGCTAGGTGAGCTGTTGTTTGCCGCGTGCGAATTTGATGGATTCGGGCAAGGTGCCGATGTCCCATGCGGTAACGTTGTCACGCTCGAATTCTTGGGTGTTGTCGCGGAAGGTAACGGCGGCGGCAGCCGAGTGTTGTTGCAATTCGTGCGGTTTGCGGCCAGCAAAGCGGCTCTTGTCCGCCGTCGTCGATAATGCGCAGATTCAGATAGCAGTGTTCGAGCAATTCTTGCGCCGCCCATGCGTCTTGGTCGATTTGATCGAGAATCCGCATATCGCCAGCGCTTTTGGCGATAAAGTGCGCCAACTGGGGAATGATGGCCGCTTGGCGGTCGGGATTGCTTTCGAGAAAGTTTGGTGATGAAATCGGGTACGGGCACGCAAATGCGGCGGATTTGCTTCGGCAGAGCTTTAATCAGCAGCTGGATTTTTCGCGCAACATACCGGGCACCAGCCATTCGAGCGACGGCGCGTGCAGGGCGGTTGAGGACGGTCAGCGGCACGGTCATGGTCACGCCGTCAAGCGGATGGTGCGGCTCGAAGCGGTAGGAAAGTTTGAACTTGCCGTCTGCGGTTTGCCAGAATTTGGGGAACTGTTCTTCGGTAATGTGCGCGGCGGCGTGTTGCATCAAATCGTCGCGGCTGAGGAACAGCAGACGCGGATTGTCGCGCTCGGCGGTTTTGAGCCAGGCTTCAAAGGTGCGAATATCGGCAAGGGGCAAAGGTTTCAGACGGCCTTTTTGAGATGCTGGCTGCTTTTTGGGTTTGAGGTCGTCTGAAACATTTTGTAGGGTGTGTGAACTCAGTTCACGCTTGCGGTTGTCCGCATCATTGGCATCTGCGTGCGTGGCTTGCGCCACGCGTCCTGCGTTGCGCTGGTTTGCTTGTCCGTTTTGATCGGCTGTCTTGTCCGACTGATTTTGTCCGCCCTCTTCGCTTTCCCCAAACGCCGCCTTTCGCGTCTTTCCACACCAGCTCGGGCAGGCGTTCGTTATAAAACGCAAACAGGGCTTCGTCATCGACCAATACGTCTTGCTTACGAGACTTGTGTTCGAGTTCGGTAATTTCTTTAATCAGCTTTTTATTGTGGGCAAAAAGGCCGTCTGAAGATTGCTTTCTTGCGCCACCAATGCGCCGCGGATAAAGATTTCGCGCGCTTCTTCGGGCGCGACTTTGCCGTAAGACACGGGACGGCGCGGCAATACGGTCGAGGCCGTAAAGCGTCACGCGTTCGCTAGCGACGACTTCGCCGCGTTTTTGTTCCCAATGCGGCTCGAAATAATGATAGCGGACGAGGTGCGGTGCTTCCTGCTCTATCCATTCGGGCTGGATAACGGCGACGTCGCGCGCGTAAAGACGCGTGGTTTCAACCAATTCTGCCGCCATCACCCATTTGGGTTTGGCTTTTGAACAAAGGCTGATGCAGGGAAAAAGGTGGAAACAGCTACCGCGCGCGCCGGTATAGTCGTTGCCGTCGGGCGATTTCATGCCGACATTGGCGATAAGAGTAGGTCAGTAGGGCGCGGTGGATTTGTTCGTGGCCAGCTTCTTTGGCGGCACGGATTTGGAGCGCAGTGTTGTTTCTTGTCCAGTTGTTTTTTTGTTTGAGTTTGGCCGCCAAAATCTTGGTCGCCTTGGCTTTCAGACGGCCTTAATTGCTCTTGGGAAGGAGGTTGTCTAAACGCGGCTTCTTTGGTGGCCAAACCCATTTCAATCGCGGTTTGGGCAAGCTGGTGGTGCAGCTCGCGCCATTCGCGCATACGCAGGTGCGACGGAAATATGACGACACCATTGTACCAGCTGCTTGTTGGACAAACCTTTGTCGCGCTCGCGCTGGAGCTGTCCCAAATGTTCAGGTAGGCAAGGAAGTCGGATTGCTTGTCGGTAAAGCGTTCATGCGCCTTGGCCGCAGCATTGCGCGCTTCCAACGACCGCTCGCGCGGGTCTTGAATCGACAGCGCGGACGCAATCACCAATATTTCCGCCATACGGTCGTGTTTCTTCGCCGCCAACAAAAATGCGCGCGATTTTTGGGGTCGATGGGCGAGCGCGCCATTTGTTCGCCGAGCTTGGTCAGACGGTAGCGCGTGTTGGCACCGATATGACCCGAACTGTTTTTGCAGGCCGTCTGAAACATTGGCTGGGTTGGATCGGGCATCCATGCCTGATCCGCGTGCTGGTTTTTATATTTTTGCATAGTCTTGTCGGTCGGGCATCTTCCCCGACATCATCTAAAGTTTGTCTTTATTGGTTTTCACGCCACTTGTTGCGGATAAACATATTCCGCCTTACCGTCGCGAATCTTCAAGCTGCCTGCATCGCCTGTAATCAGGTTACCCGTTACCGAGCCTTCGCTACAACCTGAAAGCCAAGCATATCGTAGCCCAGTGTGTGAATCAGAAACGTGGAAAGCTGCTGATGGAAGGCAATCTCGCAAGCGCAAAAAGCCTGGTTGGCAGCCTGTTGCACGGCCTTATCCGGGCTGCACAACACCAGCGGCACAAGATAGCTGTCGGGCTGCACCGTGCCTTGATTGTGAGGTATCTTGGCGCACATGCCACGGCCGCGATCGGAGGTATAGGCAAACAGCCAGTTGCCGTCAGGGCTCGCTTTTGCGACTGCTCGAATACGGTTTGGATCATTTGGTCGGTTTTGTGGATGGTGTTGTCGTACTTATCCACAATATTGGCTTCACCGAATACTTTATCTTGAGGGCTGCAACAATGCGCCGTATGGGACGATGCGAACCGCGTTGGTGCAACACAATAAAATGCTTGCCCTGCTGCAGAGTGATTTTTGTCAAACAGCGGCAGCAACTTCTCATCAGGCATATTGTCACCGTTGCCATAGCCAAGCTGCGTCGGCTGAATCAGATGGTCTATCCATTTCTTACCGATTAAGTTCAAAATCGCCATCTCGTTTTCCGCCTGCGCGCTGTAAAAATACGTTTCACTAGCCCTGCTCTTTGGCAAGGCGGAACATATTAGTATCGCCGCTGCTGATTTTGCTCGTAGCCATTAGCATGCGGTATGGCATTGAAAAAGCTGGGCAGGGACAGCCGTCATCAAAAGCGGCAGAATAGCTTTTGTTTCACAATCGGCTTAAATTCGGCTTTGCGACAGCTGGGTTAAAACATGGCGAAGTCTCGCGCCCATAACCAAACAGTTTCAAATGCACGCGCTTTCGCTTTCGCCCATAATTAGGGACGATATTTTTGAACACTGCCCTGCCCGATTTTTGCTTGGCGCTGGCTGTTTGAACACAGGAATCTTGCTTAAATCAAACAACTGATATGGCAACACGCGCCCGACAAAATAGCCGAAGCTGAAAATAATTGGCTTTGATGCGGCTGTATGTCGGTTTGGGCGAAATACCGTGTTCCTGCGTCGTACTGAATGAACGTCCAAAAATCAGCAACATCGCTGCAATAAATAAAATATCGAGCGGCAAAATGCGTCTTACGGCGGAACTTGGCAAGGCTGCAAAACAGCACGACTTCAGCCCGCCCCACAACGCAGGCAGCCACAACTTATCAACATCGACGCGCCCGCGCTGCCGACTTCGGTAACCTCTTTCAGCATCAGCCAATAATTGATGCCCGTCATCCAGCTTTGATAAACCGCATAATGCACATTGTTGGCAATGATGCTGAGCGCAAAAACAACGCAATCAGCAACCGTGAAGCCTATAACGTGCAAACAGATAAAGCGCAGCAATCACAAATGTCAGCGCAAACGTTTTCCGCCATTTTTGCTGCTAAGCAGAGTTTCAATCCCAAATACAAAGCGATAGAGCAATTTCGCTGGCAGTCAATAAAGACGAATACAGAACAAGCGTGAAGAAAGATTTTTCATCATTAATATTTCACATTTACCGATTGAGTTTTAAAACCCAATATTCCCTTTTTAATAGTTTTTAGTTTCTCAATGATTTGGGCCGTCTGAAAAATGAAACATGGCCTGCCATTTGATTAAGAAAGATTTTATTTTCAGACGGCCTCCACCGCACCCTAACTCCAGCAATACCTGAAAACCGTCATTGATATACCGCGAATCGGGCATTTCTAAAAACAGGGAATGCTGCTACGTCGCTCAAGTTCAGCGATGCCATGCGCAGGATAACGGCGGCGAGGTTGCTGCGGACGATTTCTGGGTCGGTAAAATTCAGGGGCGACTGTTGAAATCTTCTTCTGAAAACAGTCGGATACATACGCCTGCAGAGACGCGTCCGCAGCGTCCGGAGCGTTGGCGGGCGGCGGCAGGGAGATTTTTCTCGACATGAAGCTGCTCCACTTTTCGCCCGTGCGGAATAGCGTTTGACGCGTGCGAGGCCGGTGTCGATGACGTATTTGATGCCCGGCACGGTGAGCGAGGTTTCGGCGACGTTGGTTGCCAGTACGATGCGGCGTTTTGCGCCGGAGGGGTGGAAGATTTTGTGCTGCTCGGCGTGCGACAGGCGTGCGAACAGGGGCAGGATTTCGTCGTTGCGGCGCAGCGTGGGATCTGCGCAGGGCTTCGGCGGCTTCGCGGTTTCTCGTTCGCCCGGCAGAAACACCAAGATATCGCCTTCGCCGTAGCGCTGCCAATTCGTCGGCTGCATCGACAATCGCGTCGGTCAGCTCGACTTCTGCATCGTCTTCGTCTTTGCTGATCAGCGGTCGGTAGAGGATTTCGACGGGATAGGTGCGTCCCGCTCACTTCCAAAACAGGCGCGCCGTTGAAGTGTTGGGAGAAGCGTTCTGCGTCTATCGTTGCCGAGGTGATGATAACTTTTCAAATCGGGGCGGCGCGGCGGGAGCTGTTTCAAATAGCCCAGAGGAAGTCGATGTTCAGGCTGCGTTCGTGCGCTTCATCAATGATAATCGTGTCGTAGGCGGCGAGATAACGGTCGGTCTGGGTTTCTGCCAACAGGATGCCGTCGGTCATCAACTTGACGCAGGCATCGCGCGAGTGTGGTCGGTAAAGCGCACTTTATAGCCGACCGCGCTGCCGATTTCGGATTTCAGCTCTTCGGCAATCCGCTCTGCCACGGAACGTGCGGCCAAACAGCGCGGCTGGGTATGCCCGATCAGTCCTGCCGCCCCGCGCCCGAGTTCTAAACAAATCTTGGGCAGCTGCGTGGTTTTGCCCGAACCGGTTTCGCCGCAAATAATCGTTACCTGATTCTCGGCAATAGCTTTTTGATTTCGTCGAGTTTTTTTCGTGAACAGGGCAGCGTGTTGTCGAATTCGGGCTTGGGCAGTTTGGACAGGCGTTGTAGATAGAGGTCGTGCGATTTTTGTATTTTTCCCTCAACCTTGGCCAAGCCGCCGTATTTATTGGGGTTTTTAAAGGCGAGATCGCGAAAAATGGCGGTCTTTGGAGAGGGTTTGGGCGAAATCGGGTTGCTGCATGATGGGTGCAATAAATTAAATAATGTGAAAAGAATGGAATTATAGCAAAAGGCCGTCTGAAACTTGCTTGCTTTCAAGTTTCAGACGGCCTGTATGGATAAACCGTTTTTAGTCGGCGGCGTGCCAAGGTTTTTGCATACCGGCGTGGAAACTCGGTTTTTCTCCGCCCCACAAGGTGTCGATGTCGTAGAAGTCGCGCACGGCAGGGAGCATGACGTGGACAACGAGGTCGCCTGCGTCGACGAGCGTCCATTCGCCGCTGTCGCCTTCGGTGCTGAGGATTTCGAAACCGGCTTCTTTCAAATCGACGGCAACGTTGTTCGCCAGTGCTTTGACTTGGCGTGTGCTGTCGCCGCTGGCGATAATCATGCGGGCGAAACAGGGAGGTTTTTGTCTTGGGTTTTCCAAAACAGAGATGTCTTTGGCTTTAATGTCTTCGAGGGCGTTTACGGCCACTTCGACCATTTTTTGCAGGTCTTGCAATTCTTGTTCGTTCATTATTTTCCTAGTTGAAATGTTTTCAGACGGCATTATAGCTTATCTGCCTGAATAAACGCTATTTTTCATAGAGTTTTGTGTTGACGGATGTATTGAGCGACAGGGTTGCGGCAGGCCGTCTGAATGGTGCGTTTTAGCGAGATCGGCGCGGATTTGGGTGGAGCTGGTGTTGTGCAGCGGCGCATTGAGGATGCGAACGCTGCCGTTTTGCAGGGCTTCGCCGAGCCATGCGTGCAATTCGCGTGGGGTTTTTGTTGAGGTTGTCGCCTTGGCGCATGGCGATGGCGATATTAGTCTGGCGCACGAGGGTTTGCCATTTTTTTCCATGTGTGCAGCTGCATCGGGCTGTCGCTGCCCATCAGCCACCACAGTTGCGCGCCGGGAAATTGCTGGCGGAAGATTTGGACGGTGTCAAACGTATAAGTCGCGCCGTCGCGAACGATGTCGCAGTCGCTGGCGGCGAATTTCGGCTCGTCGGCGATGGCGAGTTCGACCATATTGAGGCGCTCTTGTGCCGGCGTGCGCGTGCTGTCTTTGTGGTACGGGTCACCCTGCCGGCAGGGAAGACGACAAGGTCCAAAACCGATTTCGTCGGCGAAGGCGCGGGCGATGTGGAGGTGGCCGTTGTGGATGGGGTCAAACGTGCCGCCGAATAATCCGATGTTTTTCATTTCGTGGTGGTGTCTGCGTTAGATGTTTTGGCCGTCTGAAGCAGGTAGGCTGCCGTCAACAATCAGGTTGAGCTTGCCTGTGGTCGGGTGGATGACCAGGCCGTGGATGGCGATGTTGTCGGGCATCAACGGATGTTTGCGAATCAGCTCGACGGTATGGCGCACGCTGTCTTCGACGTTGTCAAAACCGGTCAGCCAGCCGTCCAAATCGATACCGGCATTGCGCAGGGTTTCGATGCGGTCGTCGGGGATATTGCTGTCGTGTACGCGTTGGAGGAACTCTTCGGCGTGCAATCCGCGCATACCGCAGTCGTGGTGGGCAATGACCATGATTTCTTTGACTTTGAGTTCAAATACGGCAACCAACAAACTGCGCATCACCGAACCCCAGGGTGGGTCACCAGCGCACCGGCGTTTTTGATGAGCTTGGCGTCACCATTTTTCAATCCTAAAAGCATTGGGCAGCAATTCGATAATGCGTGCGTCCATGCAGGAAAGAATGGCCAGCTCGCGGCCGGGGTATTTGTTGGTGAAATATTTTTCGTACTCTCCCGATTCAACGAAACGTTGGTTGTAGGAAAGGATATCGGTCAATTCACTCATGATGATGTGCTCGTTTCGGATGATTTACTCTATTATAGCGGTTTTTCAGAGGGGTAGTGGTTGTTTTGCAAATTCGCCGTAAACGGCTAAAATCGACGTATCTTTAGTTCTTTTGGAGGATGCGCCATGTCTCAGTCTTTCCGTTTTTGAACAAGTATTCACCCGATATCCACGACGCATTGTGGGATTGGGCGCAAACAAAGCTATGGCGCATCCGACGATTGGTGCATTCTGTATCTCAACGGCCTGCCTTTAGGGCCGTCTGAACCCATTATGGCGCGAACGCCTCGGGCGCGATTGGACAGGCAGGGCAGTCGACCCTTTCAGACAGCCTGAATTTGGAAACAGACAGCTGGGCGGAAATGGGCGACGGTTTGCAAACGCTGGCGCAACAATGGCGCGAGTGCGGTTGGCTCAAAAGGTTGGCGCGGTGAAAAAGTTTGACATCTGCAACCAGTCGGGCAAGCCTTTATGCGCACTAGAACGCGCCGCCTTCCGTCCGTTCGGCCTGATGAGTCAGGCTGTGCATTTGAACGGATTGGTCGAAACAGAAAACGGTTTGCGCTTTTGGATGAGCCGCCGTAGTCCGCACAAAGCCGTTGATCCAAACAAACTCGACAACCTGACCGGAGGCGGCATCAGCAGCGGCGAGAGGCCGTCTGAAGCTGTCTGTCGCGAAGGTGAAGAAGAAGCAGGCATTCCCGCTTCCTTAACCCCCCATATCCGACCGACTGCCCAAATATATAGTTTGCGCCCCGTTAACCGCGGTGTCCACAACGAAACCCTGTATATCTTCGACATCGTCCTGCCCGAAGGCTTCCAACCTGCCAACCAAGACGGCGAAGTCGCCGGTTTTGAACTGATGGACATCCCCACCCTGCTTGATGCCATGTTGGGCGGACACATGATGCACGATGCCCAACTGGTTACGATCGAAGCCTGCCGTCGATACGGCTTAATCGACCCCAAACATCCGCTGTCCGCATGGCTCGACGGCATCCGTTGCCGACCCCATTTTTAAAGGCCGTCTGAAACCATGTTGCAACTCAAAAACATCAACAAACGCTTCGGCAGCAAAACCGTTGCCCAAAAACATCAACCTAAACGTCGACGCAGGCGAAATCCTCGCCGTACTCGGCCGCTCCGGCTGCGGCAAATCCACCCTGCTCAAAAACCATCGTCGGCCTGGTGCGTCCCGACAGCGGCGAAGTCTGGCTCAACGGCGACAACATCACCGACATGCCGTCTGAAAAGCGCAATATCTCGCTGATGTTTCAAGACTACGCCCTTTTGCCGCATTTAACCGCCCTCGACAACGTCGGTTTCGGCCTCAAAATGCGCCGTCTGCCCAAAAGCCGAAATCGAAGAACAATCCATGCAGGCCTTGCGCGACATCAGTTTGGAACACGAAGCTCAACGCAAACCCGAAAGCCTCTCCGGCGGCGAACAGCAACGCCTCGCCATCGCACGCGCCCTCATCACGCGCCCGTCGCTGTTGCTCTTGGACGAAGCCTTCTCCAGCCTCGACACCCACCTGCGCCACCACCTGCGCACCCTGACCGCCGAACGCATCCGCGAGTCAAAACATCCCCGCCATCCTCGTGACCCACTCCGCCGAGGAAGCCTGCACCATAGCCGACACCATCGCCATCATGCACGAAGGCCGCATCCTCCAACACGGCACGCCGAAACCCTTATCCGCCGCCCGTCAACGCCCAAAGCCGCCCTACTGCTCGGTTTGGCCAACACCGGCGACACGCTACATCCCCAACACGCCATCCGATTCGACCCGAACGGCACAGCCGTCCGCATCAGCGAAGCCATTCCTCTCGCCGAAGGCATACGCCTCACCCTCACCCATCCGCAATACGGCGATTTAATTTGGTATCCCCATGCCGACCACGATACGGACAAACCGCAAACCGGACGGAAATCAGCATCAGCGTGGATGAAAAATCAGATTGTTTGGTTTGATTGAATGTGATGGATTAAAAAGAAAAAAAGGCCGTCTGAAAAGCAACAAACACCGTCATTCCCGCGCAGGCGAGAATGACGGCGAGATAGGGTTTGGGGGCGGGGGAAAGGTTTCAGGCTGACTTGGGAAGGACAGCCTGAAAAATGGGGAGGCCGTCTGAAAGACGGATTCAGACGACCTCCCCATTGGTTGAGTCGGTTACTTCAAGTAATTAATTAAATCTCCACGTCTAAACGTGGCGGCAGGATTGTTGTAAAAGAAATTTCTGAGCTATCGTTGTAAAGTGCAGCAAGTGCCTGCCGGATGTCCTGTATTGCTGCTTGAAGGTAAGCTTCGCCCTTTTCATCCAGCCGTGCCTGCAAAAGAAACGAAATTTTTGATGATTAACCAAATCAAATGATGCCAATCCTGAATCTGCAGAAGTTTCCTGCCAATCTGCATGGCAATAAAAACAGGAAGCATAACGGACAAAGTCAGGGATCATTTTCCTGCGGGCGTTTTCTTCTGTTCTCTGCCATACGGTAAATCAATACGGACAATACCGCCTGCGCCCCGTTCAAATTATCGAAAATTTCGCCATACAATTTACCAAAATGCTCCTTGGTGAAAAATTTCGCCTGCTGGGGTTTTTCTTTGACAACCGAAAGTACCGCTTCGGCAACCGTGCCTGATGTAATATCGTTTTTTCCTGCTTCCTGGCTACGCTTGCGTCGGTAGGTGTAACCCAACTCTGCAATCGATATCTCCAAACGCTGCTGCTGGGGATCGTTGGCTCTCAAATCCTTCAAATCCACAGGATTTTGGCTGTTGGTGGCATGGGTGATTTTCATAACCAAATCGTTTTGCTCTTTTGGCAGCTCGTAGATGCGCACCAACACGCTGGCATTGTCCGAAATATCGGAAAAATCTGCTATTGCGTTCATCAGGGTCATGGATGTCTGACCGCCGTTTACAATCTGCAAATCCGTAACATTGACCTGGTAATCGGATGTCTGCAAGGCATTATAGGAAAAAAACTTCTGCATATCAAAGTCAGCCCGTTATTGTAAAAATAGAAATTATCCGGCTCGTGTTGCAGGGTTCTTTGGATATCCTGATTAACGCGGTTTCCTGTCAAACCGAGATAACGGCGGATATTCCTTTCCAGTAGTTTTTCGCCATGCTGTCTCATTAATTGGGCAATTTCTTTTAACAGGAATCCGCCCGATACAGACGCGGCTGAAATTCATATCTTCAATTACTGCTTTGCCTTTCAGCCGCAATACGGCATCGACAGGTTTTGTGCGGCTACGGATAGCCAGCAGGGGTTTCATGGTTGGCATACTCCCATGACACTTGGGATACAGATTGAAATTCGCGGTCAATATCGGTTTGCGCTTCCCGGTTCCATTTCAGCCCGTTGTTGCAGGGCGATAACCCGAATCTGCGGTATCTGCCCGTCCCGAATACGTGAGCGGATATCTTCGACTTTTGGCTTTCAAGCGCATATTGATGCCGCCCAAATCGGCAGCCGGATTAAACAGATATTGAACGGCCTTGATTAATTTTTTTCTATGCTCGGTTTGTGGGAAATTTTTATTTCCGTCCAAACTCTTGGCGTATTTTGACTGGATAAGGACAACGGAAAATTCCCCATCGTTTTCTTCATCTATATAAACAGCATCCGTTCCAAAAATCTCCGCCTCCGTCAACCAGACAATCCAAGGCTGTTTCTTCATCCAAATCAAAAATGTCTTTGATACAGATAAAAAGTAAACAGGGCGGATTTGAGTTTGTCCGTGTCATTTGGGTTGATGTTCAAAAATTTGGCATACTTCATCTTTGGTTTCCTGCGGAATACCTAAAAGCTGTTGGTCTAAAAATAGAAGCAGCGATATCCATGATAGTCTCCGTACATTTTTGAATTTTTAAAAATATGAAAGCTGTGTTTCGGCCTGAAAACCACTCCACCGTTTTTCAGGCTGCCTTCAATCACCCTCTCAACTTCGCCAATTGCCCTTCCACTTTCCCCATCTTATCCATCAACTCCGCCAATTCCGCCTTATCCTTCTCCACCAGATGTGCGGGGCTTTGTCCACATAGCCGGGTTTGGAGAGTTTGGCGTTGAGTTTGTCAAGGCTTTTTGCAGCTTCTCGGCTTCTTTGCTCAAACAGGGCGGTTTCGGCGGCTTTGTCGATTTCGACTTTCAGCATCAGGCGCGCGCCGTTGCAGACGGCGACAGGTGCGTCTTCCGCTTCCGGCAAGCTGTCCACCAGCATGGCTTCGGTCAGTCGGGTCAGCGACGGCAGGTATTTGAGCAGGCCTTCGAGTTCTGCGTTGCCTTCGACAAAGAGCGGCGCTTTGACGTTTGGCGCGATACCCATTTCGCCGCGTAGTTTGCGCACTTCTTCCACCAAGTCTTTCAATGCGGCCATTTTATCGAAGGCCGTCTGAACGATTTTCTCTTTATCGGCTTGCGGATAGGCGGCCAACATGATGCTGTCGGCGGTTTTGGCATTCGCCAGAAGCGCAACGACCTGCCACAGCTCTTCGGTAATGAACGGCATGATTGGGTGCAGCAGGCGCAGGATGGTTTCGAGTACGCGCACGAGGGTGCGGCGTGTGGTGCGCTGGGTTGTCGGGCAGCCGGTTTGGATTTGCACTTTTGCCAGCTCGATGTACCAGTCGCAATATTCGTTCCACACAAATTCGTACAGCGTTTGCGCGGCAAGGTCAAAAGCGGTAGGTTTCAAAGGCTTCGGCAACGGCGGCTTCGGCTTGTTGCAGTTTGCCGATAATCCATTGGTCGGCGAAGGTAAACGCCAACGGCTGCATTTCGTCTTGACCGCAGTCTTTTGTCTTCGGTGTTCATCAACACGAAGTTGGTGGCGTTCCACAATTTATTGCAGAAGTTGCGGTAGCCTTCGGCGCGCTTGAAGTCGAAGTTCACGCTGCGACCGAGGCTGGCGTAGCTCGCCATGGTGAAGCGCAAGGCGTCCGCGCCCATGCTGGGGATACCTTCGGGGAAGAGTTTTTTTCGTGGCTTCTTCCACTTTCGGCGCGGTTTCGGGTTTGCGCAGACCGGTCGTGCGTTTCACTAGCAGCTTGTCCAAGTCGATGCCGTCGATCAAATCCACAGGGTCGATGACGTTGCCTTCGGATTTGGACATTTTTTTGCCTTCGTGGTCACGCACGATGCCGTGGATGTACACGTCTTTAAACGGTACTTTGCCGGTGAAGTGTGTGGTCATCATAATCATACGCGCCACCCAGAAGAAGATGATTTCGTAGCCTGTTACCAAGACGTTGGACGGCAGGAAGGCTTTGAGTTCGTCGGTTTCAGACGGCCAGCCGAGCGTGGAGAACGGCACGAGCGCGGAGGAGAACCATGTATCCAATACGTCTTCTTCGCGGGTCAAGCCTGTTTTGCCGGCTTGTTTTTCGGCTTCTTCCTGATTGCGGGCAACGTAAACATTGCCTGCTTCGTCGTACCACGCGGGGATTTGATGGCCCCACCACAGTTGGCGCGAAATACACCAGTCTTGGATGTTGTTCATCCATTGGTTGTAGGTATTGACCCAGTTTTCAGGGATAAAACGTACCGCGCCGCTATCAACGGCTTTTTTGGCTTTGTCGGCGAGGCTCAAACCTTTGAACTCGCTGTCAGGCTCGCCGCCGTTTGGGGTGGCGGACATAGCGACAAACCATTGGCTGGTCAGCATCGGCTCAATCACTGAACCGGTACGGTCGCCTTTCGGCGTCATCAGCGTGTGCGGTTTGATTTCGACCAAGAAACCTTGTTCCTGCAAATCGGCAACCATTTGTTTGCGCGCGGCAAAGCGGTCTAAGCCTGCGTATTTTTTTCAGGCAGGGCAAAAGCCTGGTTGCGCTTCGCCTTTGAAGTTGAAACACTTCGGCGTTTGCCAGCACTTTGGCTTCCGATCGAAACACATTAATCAGGCGCGTGTCGTGGCGTTTGCCGACTTCGTAGTCGTTGAAGTCGTGCGCAGGCGTGATTTTCACGCAGCCGGTACCGAAGTCTTTTTTTCGACGTATTCGTCGGCGATCACCGGGAATGGTGCGGCCGGTCAGCGGCAGGATTAATTCCTTGCCGATTAAGTGCGTATAACGTTCGTCTTCAGGATTGACGGCAACGGCCACGTCGCCCAACAGCGTTTCAGGGCGGGTGGTCGCCACGATAACGGCTTCGGCGGGATTGTCCGCCAGCGGATAGCGGATGTGCCACATAGAGCCTTGTTCTTCCACGCTTTCCACTTCCAAATCAGATACTGCCGTACCCAAAACCGGATCCCAGTTCACCAAGCGTTTGCCGCGGTAAATCAAGCCTTGTTCATACAGACGCACAAACACTTCGGTTACGGTTTCGGCGCGCACGTCGTCCATCGTGAAATACTCGCGCGTCCAGTCGGCAGAGCAGCCCACGCGGCGCATTTGTTGGGTAATCGTGCCGCCGGAAACTTCTTTCCATTCCCACACTTTTTCCAAGAATTTCTCGCGGCCCAAGTCATGACGGGACACGTTTTGCGCAGCAAGCTGACGCTCGACCACGATTTGCGTGGCGATGCCCGCGTGGTCGGTGCCCGGGAATCAGGCGGTGTTGCAGCCTTTCATGCGGTAGTAGCGGGTCAGACCGTCCATGATGGTTTGGTTGAAGGCATGGCCCATGTGCAGCGTACCGGTTACGTTGGGCGGCGGCAGTTGGATGGAGAAAAGACGGTTTGGTCAAATCCATATCAGGGCTGGAAATAGCCCTTGCTCTTCCCAGTTTTGATAATGTTTGGATTCGATTTCGGCTGGATTGTATTTGTCTAACATGATGGAACTTTGTGAAATTAAAGGTTATTTTTGATGTGCGGATTATAACGCAAAAAGGCCGTCTGAATCATTTCAGACGGCCTTTGGCTACTGAGTTTTAAAAACGGAACAATACCAGGCTGACGGCAATCACCGCCATACCCGTTGTCAGGCCGTAAACGGTTTCATGGCCGTCTGAATAGCGTTTGGCGGCCGGCAGCAGCTCGTCCAACGCCAAAAACACCATCACACCAGCTATCACGCCGAACACCGAACCGAAACACGGCAGGGCGATAAAAACGGCTGCAAAATCAAATAGCCCAAAGCCGCCCCCAAAGGCTCGGCCAAAGCCGGATAGCAGACACGCCCATACCGTTTTCTTACGGCTGCGGGTGGCAAAATAAACCGGCGCGGCGATGGAAATGCCCTCCGGAATATTATGGATGGCAATCGCCAAGGCCAAAAGGCATCCCGACCGCCGGATTTTCCAAGGTGGCAAAAAACGTCGCCAAGCCTTCGGGAAAGTTGTGCGCCGTAATCGCAAACGCCGCCATCATGCCGACTCGCGCGATATGGCGGCGTTTGCTTTCTTGAAAAGACGGGTCTTGAGCATCTAAGGTTTCATGCGGGTTCGGCACCAGGCGGTCAATCAGTGCGATGCCGCCCATACCGGCCAAAAATGCCATGGTCGCCGCCGCAAACGCGTGGTCTTTATCATAAATTTCAGCGAACGCCTCGCTGGACTTACTGAAAATTTCCGTCAGAGAAACATAAACCATCGCACCGCCGGCAAATGCCAAACCAAACGACAACACGCGCGGATTGGGCGTTTTGGAAAACATCACCAAGCCGCTGCCTAATACGGTAAACAAACCGGCAGCCAACGTGATGGAAAAGGCAACGGCCAAATTGGACATCGAAAAAATCGGGCATGAGAAAAACCTGCGCTAAAAAGCTGGGACAGGTTCAGACTAACACTTTTTAATGAGTATGATAATAGTTATTATTTATTTTATTGATTGGATACATGGATTTTTGAAACAAAAAGGCCGTCTGAAAAATGGTTTTCAGACGGCCCTAGCTGAAATGTCACCAAAACCTTATCGCTTTCCAGCTTAGGCCTGATAGCGCGACAGGCTCAAAGTCGTCGCTGCGGATTTCGGTGTCTTTGCCGCTCACGATATCGGCGGTTAATTTTGCCGAACCCAGCGACATGGTCCAGCCCAAAGTACCGTGGCCGGTATTCAGAAACAGGTTTTTCAAAGCGGGTGCGCCCGATTAACGGCGTGCTGTCGGGCGTCATCGGTCTGAGTCCGCTCCAGAACAATGCTTGGTTCAAATCGCCGCCTTCTGGGGAACAAAGTCGTTGACGACCAAAAGCCAAGGTTTCGCGGCGTTTTTCGGGCAGTTTGATTTCGTAGCCCGACAATTCCGCCATGCCGCCGACGCGGATTCTGTTGTCGAATCGCGTGATGGCGACTTTGTAGCTTTCATCGAGAAACGGTGGAAACCGGTGCGCCGTCTGAATTGGTGACCGGCAGGGGTCAAGGAATAGCCTTTGACGGGATAAATCGGGCGAGATTGAGATCCAACTGAGCCAAAACCGTCCTGCTGAAGCAGCCGAGCGCGCAGACAACGGCATCTGCTTCAAACCACCCTGTTTCGGTTTCAACGGCTTTGATGCGCAGCCCGTTGTGTTCGATGCGGCTGATGGTTTGGTTGAAGTGGAACTGTACGCCCTTTTCCTGACACAATTTGTATAGGTTTTTCAGTGAAGAGGTGGCAGTCGCCGGTCGCGTCTGCAGGCAGGTGCAGGCCGCCGGCAATTTTGGTGGTAACGCGTGCCAGCGCAGGCTCAAATTCCGCGCATTCTTCGGGTTTCAGACGGCGGTACGGCACGCCGTAACGTTCCAAAACGGCAATGTCTTGTTCTGCCGCTTCGACTTCTTTAGCCTGACGGAAAATCTGCAACGTCCCTTTCTTTCGCCCTTCAAAATTCATGCCGGTTTGCGCTTCAAAACGGCGGAACATTTCACGGCTGTATTCGGAAATCCTGACCATGCGCTCTTTATTGATTTGATAGCGCGCTGCCGTGCAGTTTTGCAGCATTTGCCACAGCCATTCGATTTGATACAGGCTGCCATCAGGGCGAAACAGCAAAGGCGGATGGCTTTTAAACAGCCATTTCAGCGCTTTGGTCGGGATACCGGGTGCAGCCCAAGGCGTGGTATAGCCGTAGGAAAGCTGGCCTGCATTGGCAAAACTGGTTTCCATCGCCACGCCCTCGGCGCGGTCGATGACCGTTACTTCATGTCCTGCCTCTGCCAGATACCACGCGGAAGATACGCCAGCACACCAGCACCTAAAACAAGCACTTTCATTTTTCTCCTCCTCTGACTTTTTTCAAAAATACAGATATCAGGTCGTCTGAAACACATTTTCTGACGACCTCAGGCATCAATGTGGCAACTCTCCGTTTCTGACTTTCTGTTTGAAGTCACGCGTTTCATTGACGATGACTTTAGCCATTAAAAGGAGTGCGATCAGGTTGGGCAGCGCCATCAGACCGTTGAAGGTATCTGAAGCCAGCCATACCAAATCAAGGCTCAAGACTGTACCCAGCATGACGGAAGAAACATAACCGATGCGGTACAGACCAGCAAATTTCTCGCCGAATACATAAACCGCGCATTTCTCGCCGTAATAGCACCAGCCCTAGAATGGTTGAGTAGGCGAAGAAAAATCAGACCGATGGTGACAATCCAACCGCCGATGCCGGGCAGCATTTTTTTGGAAAGGTAACGGTGGTCAGCGCCGCGCCGCTCAATTCAGGTTTCACAAACTCGCCGCCTGCACCGAGCAGACCCATGACCAACACGATACCGGTAATCGAGCAAACGACGATGGTGTCTAAAAACGTACCGGTCATGGAAACCAAAGCCTGACGGACGGGGTGGTCGGTTTTCGCGGCGGCGGCGGCAATCGGCGCAGAACCCATACCCGCCTCATTGGAGAACACGCCGCGCGCCACGCCGTAGCGGATGACCGTACCGATGGCGCCGCCTGCAACGGCTTGCGCGCTAAACGCATCGGAGAAAATCAGTTTGACGGCGGGCATCAATACATCGGAATTAATCACGATAATGGCAATACCGCCCACCACATAAAACACTGCCATGGCAGGTACGATGAAAGGACGCGGCTTTGGCGATGCCCTTTAATGCCGCCCAAAAACGACGATGGCCGTTAGATACAGTCAATATCACGCCGGTATAGGCAGGGTTCGACGCCAAAGCTGGTTTGCACTGCCTGCGCGACCGAGTTGGACTGCACCGAGCTGCCGATACCGAAGGAAGCGAATGTGCCGAACAGCGCAAATGCGACGCCATCCATTTCCAGTTTTTGCCCAAGCCTTTTTCGATGTAATACATCGGGCCGCCGGACATTTCGCCTTTGGAATTGGTGACGCGGTATTTCACCGCCAACACACCCTCGCCGTATTTGGTGGCCATACCGAAAATGGCGGTCATCCACATCAAAATACCGCGCCCGGGACCGCCGGTTACCACCGCAGTCGCCACACAGCGATGTTACCCGTACCGATGGTGGCGGACAGCGCAGTCATCAACGCCGCGAAATGGGAAATATCGCCTTCGTGGTCTTCACCGTCTTTCATGCTTCTTTGACGGCACAAACGCCTGTTTCAGCGCATAACCCAACATAGTGAACTGCAAGCCTTTCAGCAAAACGGTCAGCAAAATGCCCGTACCGACCAGCAGCATCAACATAATAGGTCCCCAGACCCAGCCGCTGATGGTTTCGAAAAAGGCTTTGAGATTGTCTAAAAACAATTGCATGGCTTTCTCCTTTGTCTGTTTTATTTTTTTATGCACTACTTTTTGTAGTGTCATGTAATTCAGCACAGAATATTCAATAAGACAATATCTTTCTTTTTAAAAAGATTTTTTTGAGGTTTTACCCTAAAAAAAGATATCTATTTAGACCGGTCAGATTGTTTTACAATCCACTAAAAAAATAAAAGGCTGCAGCCGAGATAAAATGCCAAATGAAAGTTAATCAACCATCAATTAAGACTGCAAAAATTAAAATGACACAATCGACAAATGGCACATTATTGAAAAATACAAACACGCAAATCTTGTTTTAAAAAAGCCTCAGGCCGTCTGAAAGATGGTTTTCAGACGGCCTGATGCTAGTTAACTATATTGATTCAGGTTGATGAATGTTGCCCAAGTAACTGCGCCAACAGTCGGGCAAAGCGTTCTGTCGCGCCTTCGCTGGTGTGCAAATACAGGGCTGGCTCGATGAGTTCCAATTCATTGAGCAGGAAGGTATCGCCGACCAATGTGCCGTCCACTCGGGCGTAAACCGGCATTTGCGGCAAAGCGGCCAGTACGTCTTGTGCGGCACTGATGGCAAACTCGGGTGGCTCAATACCGAACACCGACACACCATAGGCCGAGTTGGCGCGCCATTCGCCTTGCGGCGGCTGACGGCGCACGGCATGGCTGAATGCGCCGTTGAAAAACACCAGCGATGTTTCGCCTGCTGTTTCGATTTCGCGGATATAAGGTTGAACAATCATACCTTGCGGATAATCCGCCATGTTCACGTCCAATGCCTCCGCACAAACTTTAACCACGCCTTTGCCGCTCTGCCCAAATGCCGGCTTGATGACCGCTTCCGTCCAGCCCTGTTGGTTCAGGATGTCGGCCAATTCGGCTTTTTGCGGCGGAACGAACACGCTGGGAATTACTCGCGCGCCGCGCGCCGCCAAATCGCACAAATAAGTCTTTTCCATATTCCAAGCCATCAATTCGGGCGGATTGATAAAACGCTGCCCCGCCTGCTCGGCATGTTCCAGCCATTGGCGGAAGGCTTCGGGTTCGGCGGCATAATCCCATGCGCACAAAGGCAGTAAAAACGGCGCGGACGGATGGTTTTGCCACACATCAAATACGGTTTTCACGCCCATGCTTTCCAAGCATGCCGCCAATGCTTTTCAGGTTGTCCGATGGTTCAGGATAGGTTTGGCAGGTAATGAGTGCCAAAACGGTTTGCTCGATCATGGTTGCCGCCTCATTGCTAAAACCAAAATTATATAGCGAAATCAAACCAAAAGATTTTTCAGACGGCCTGATACATGAGGCCGATTCTGATAAAATGATCTCCCCTTTTCCGTCGGAACATGCTCATGAAATCTGCCCACGTCCTTGTCTGGTTCCGCCGCAACCTCCGCCTGCACGACAATGCCGCGCTTAATGCCGCCGTTGCAAGCGGTTTGCCCATCGCCTGCGTCTGGGTCAGCCAAAGGCCGTCTGAAAACCACAATACGCGTCAAAGCCTGTTCCATTATCAAGCCGCGCAAGAGCTGCATACCCGTCTGGCGGCACACCATATTCCCTTATATACCGTCGCTTCCGACGAAGACCTCCTCCCCTTGGCTGCTGCGCTCAATGCCCATACCGTCATCACAGACGAAGCCTACACCGAAGCCGAAATCCGCCAAGACAACCACCTCTGGCACAATCTCGACCGAGCAGGCGTGCCCTGCAACACGCCAACGACCGCGGTATCTTGGCCAAAGCCCCCTCATGGATGCCAACGGCCTGCCCCTACACCGATTTTTGCCGCCTATAAACAAGCATGGTTTGCAGGCTTATTCAGGACAAAGACCGTCTGAAACCGAGTGCCCGTTCAAACCGGACAAAACGTTCCACTGTTTCCCAGCCCATACCGGCGCGGTATTGCCTGCCTATCAGCAGGGCGGCGAAACCGCAGCCTTAACGCAATGGCACGCGTTCAAACAGAATTTGGTTCACTACCCGATTACTCAAAATTTTCCGGCACGAAAAAACACCAGCCTCCTCAATGCCTACCTGTCCGCAGGCTGCATTTCACCGCGCCTGCTGGCCGCCGAAGGCTTGGCAAACCGACATTTCGAGTGGCTGGACAAGCTTATTTTCCGCGACTACTGCTACCAGCTCGCCTACCACCGCCGCCTGCCCGAAACAACCGATGCCGCTCCGGTACGCGAATACTGGCAACTCGGCCAAACCGGCGTGCCCATCATCGACGCCTCCATCCGCGGCCTCAAAGCCACCGGCCACCTACATCCTGTTCTCCAGCAGCTGTGCGCCCACTATTTCTGCCATGCCCTCAACTTCGATCCCAACCAAGGTATCGCGTGGACAGCCTCCGTCCAAACCAGCACCGACCCTGCGCTCAACCAAAGCCAACTGGCACCTCGCCGCACAAGACACGGCTACCGTCCGCTATGCCCACCGTTCGCACCAAATCGACCCCGACGGCAGCTATATCCGCAGTTACCTCCCCGAATTGGCGCACCTGCCGTCCACCCTCATCCACACACCGTGGGCGGCCGCCGATGACATCGACACACACGGCTACCCCTTCCCCAAGGCCGTCTGAAACCTACGTTCACACCAAAAAACCACACTAAATACAGCTGAAAAAAACGTTCAAACAAAAATATTTTTGGTTTCAGACGGCCAAACAGATTGAATAGCCAAGATTTACACGGTAAACTTACGTCATTAAAAAAATTTTTATTATTTCATTACAATGAAACCCGCATTCGACATAAAAAAACGTCACGTTTGGACGTCTTATCCATCCATCTGCACACCGCAGATCTAACCGAATTAGAAGAATTCCTGCGCCAACTGGCAGGCCAATCCCAAGACGAATTCGTTCCCTTCATTTTTAGACGTACAAGATTTCGACCATCCCGAATCCATCGATTTGGGCGGCATGATTTCCCTGTTTGCCCGTTACGGTATGCAAATTTTAGGGCTGCACCACACCAGCGACACATGGGCGGCAGCGGCAGCGCGTTACCACTTGGTCTTCAAACAAAGGCAACTCCAACCAGGCAGCCGACACAGGCAGCACCTACTCCTCGCCAAGCACCGCAGCCTGCAGGACGTACAAGCGACCGTTATCAACAATCCGACCGTATTGGTCAGCACGCCCGTGCGTACCGGCCAGCAGGTTTACGCTGAAAACGGCGACCTCATCGTTACCGGCATCGTCAGCCAAGGTGCAGAACTTATCGCCGACGGCAACATCCATATTTACGCCCCCATGCGCGGCAGAGCGTTGGCCGGTGCGAAAGGCAACACCAACGCACGCATCTTCATCCATTCCATGCAGGCCGAGTTAGTTTCCGTTGCCGGCATCTACCGCAACTTTCGAGCAAGACCTGCCCGAGCATCTGCACAAAAAAACCCGTACAAGTATCATTGCAAGACAACCGACTGGTTATCAGCGCAATCGACGCCGAATAAACATCAGTACTCAAAAAGGAAATATCGTGTCCAAAAATCATCGTAGTAACTTCAGGTAAAGGCGGCGTAGGCAAGACCACTACCAGCGCCAGCATCGCAACCGGCCTGGCCCTGCGCGGCCACAAAACTGCCGTGATCGACTTCGACGTCGGTTTGCGCAACCTCGACCTGATTATGGGTTGCGAACGTCGCGTCGTGTATGACCTCATCAACGTCATCCAAGGCGAAGCCACACTCAACCAAGCCCTGATTAAAGACAAAAACTGCGAAAACCTCTACATCCTGCCTGCATCGCAAACCCGCGACAAAGACGCGCTGACCCGCGACGGCGTGGACAAAGTGATGCAAGAGCTGTCCAGCAAAAAAATGGGCTTCGAGTTCATTATCTGCGACTCCCCTGCCGGTATCGAACAAGGCGCGCTGATGGCGCTCTACTTTGCCGACGAAGCCATCATCACCACCAATCCGGAAGTATCCAGCGTCCGCGACTCTGACCGTATCTTGGGCATTTTGCAAAGCAAATCCCGCAAAGCAGAACAAGGCAGCACTGTTAAAGAACACCTGCTGATTACCCGCTACTCCCCTGAGCGCGTGGCTAAAAGGCGAAATGCTGTCGGTACAAGACATCTGCGACATCTTGCGCATTCCGTTGATCGGCGTGATTCCCGAATCACAAAACGTTCTGCAAGCCTCCAACGCCGGCGAACCTGTCATTCACCAAGACAATGCCGCAGCAGCAGAAGCCTACAAAGACGTTATCGCCCGCCTCTTGGGTGAAAAACCGCGAAATGCGTTTCCTCGAAGCCGAGAAAAAAAGCTTTCTTAAAACGACTGTTCGGAGGTTAATACATGTCACTGCTCGATATGCTGTTCGGCAGAAAGCCGAAAAACCGCCACCGTCGCGCGCGACCGCCTGCAAATCATCATCGCGCAAGAACGCGCACAAGAAGGCCAAGCTCCGGATTATCTGCCGACTCTTGCGTAAAGAGTTGCTGGAAGTCCTGTCCAAATACGTCAACGTATCATTGGACGACATCCGCATCTCCCAAAGAGAAAACAAGACAGCTTGGACGTTCTTGAGCTGAACATCACCCTGCCGGAACAAAAAAAGGCAACACATGACCTTGACCGAGTGCGTTACATCGTAGCCGTCGCACAAGAACGTCACTTCGGACGTGCCGCACGACGCTGCTTTGTCAGCCAGCCCACCCTCTCCATCGCCATCAAAAAAAGCTGGAGGAAGAGCTGTCGGTATCCCTGTTCGACCGTAGCAGCAACGACATCATCACGACCGAAGCGGGCGAGCGCATTGTCGCTCAAGCCCGCCGGGTTCTGGAAGAAGCCGAACTCATCAAGCACCTTGCCAATGAAGAGCAAAAACGAATTGGAAGGCGCGTTCAAACTCGGCCTGATTTTTCACCGTTGCCCCCTACCTTCTGCCCAAGCTCATTACCGCGCTGCGTGAAACCGCACCGAAAAATGCCGCTGATGCTGGAAGAGACTATACCCACATCCTGACCGAGTCGCTCAAACGCGGCGATGTCGATGCAATCGTCGTTGCCGAACCGTTCCAAGAGCCGGGCATCGTGACCGAGCCTCTGTATGACGAACCTTTCTTCGTCATTGTTCCCAAAAGGACATCACTTTGAAGAACTCGATGCCGTTACGCCTCAGCTTTTGAGGCGAAGAACAAGTGTTGCTGCTGTCCGAAGGCAACTGTATGCGCGACCAAGTGTTGGCAAGCTGTTCCGAATTGGCTTCAAAGCAAAAAATCCAGGTTTGACCAATACCCTGCAAAAGGCAGCTCCATCAACACCATCCGCCACATGGTTTGCCAGCGGTTTTGGCCATCAGCGTCATGCCGGCTACCGCATTGACCGAAAAACGACCATATGCTTTTTCAGCATTATCCCGTTTGAAGGCAATGCGCCGCACCGCCGTGTCGTTTTTGGCCTATCGCCGCAACTTTGTCCGTCCGAAAAGCACTGACTGCTTTGCGCACTGCCATTTTGCAATCGCAACTGACCGGAGTAACGTTCGTCAACGAATAAACCGCAAAACAAAAGGCCGTCTGAACATTCAGACGGCCTTTTTATTTCTAACCGAAATAAAGGATTAGTAGCGGGTATGAACTTGACTGCCGATAACACCACCCAAAGCCGCACCACCCAAGGTGAAAGCCGGTATCGCCACCAATCAAAGTTACCTGCCACGCACCCAATACCGCACCAGCAGCAGTGTTGCGTTGGGTTTTGAGTCATATTGGCACATGCACCCAAAGAGCGGCCAGCATGATCAAGGTCACAGTTTTTGCAAAAGTTTTTCTTCATGGTTTGATTCTCCATCAGGGGTTAAGCTGTATATGAAACAGTATGGCACAACCTTTCATTAATATATTTTTCTGATAAGTAAAGACAGATTAAACTAAGATAACGCTCTTGATGAACGGTTAAACTACAAAAACAAACGGCAAATTCCAAATAGAATATTTATAAAATTTTAATATATTTGGCATAAAATTGCGCATACATCAACCGCATTCGGTAGTGATACAATGACGACTTGTCTGAATTACCGGAAACACCTGTCATGAGTATCTACGCACTGGCACACATCATCCACGTTTATTGCGCGATTGCCTTTGTCGGCGGCGTATTTTTCGAAATGCTGGTTCTCTCCGTTTTAGCACACCGGCCGCGTTTCGCGCGAATCGCGCCGCGAAGTCGAACGTGCCATGTCCTATCGTGCCGTCCGCGTGATGCCGCCTGTCGTCATTACCCTTGTTCATCAGCGGCATCGTGATGGTGTACAACCGCTACCTGCCGATACTGCACCACCCATTCGACAGCTCTTTCGGCATCATGCTGAGCATCAAAATCCTGTTGGCAATAAGCGTTTTGGTACATTTTGCCATCGCCGTCGTCAAAATGGCACGGCACACCCTCACCGTCGGCTGGTCGAAATACATACACGCCGTTGTCTTCAGCCATATGCTGTTTATCGTCTTTTTTTGCCAAAGGCGATGTTCTACCTGTCTTGGTAAACCTTACCCATACCCCACACAAGGATTGTTTTATGACCCAATACCCGTCCGTCGGCTCGCCGATGTTTTACGGCATCTTCTTTATTGCCGTCTTAATCGCGATCGCCATCGATATGGTATCGCTGAAAAAAACGGCGCCCACAAAGTCAGCATCAAAGAAGCCCTCGCCTGGAGCGGCATTTGGGTGAGCCGTATCCTGCGCATTTGCAGGCTGGCTCTATTTTGAACTGGCGGGCAACCCGACTTACGGGGCTGTTGTTGCCAAAGAAAAAGTCCTCGAATTCTTCACCGGCTATGTACTCGAAAAATCCCTTGCCGTCGATAACATCTTCGTTTTTCCTGATGATTTTCGGCTACTTCAAAGTCGAACCCAAATTCCAACACCGCGTCTTGCTCTATGGCGTATTCGGCGCCATCGTCCTGCGCGCCATCGCGATCTTCATCGGCGCAGCCTTGGTACAACAATTTGAATGGATTTTGTACCTCTTCGGCGCATTCCTCTTATACACCGGCATTCACATGATGAAGCCCGAAGCCGAAAGCTGAAGAAGACCTTTCCCAAAAACAAGATCCTGACCCTGCTCAAAAAAAGTCATCCCGACCAGCCCACAGTTTGACGGTGAAAAAAATTCTTTACCATCGAGAAACGGCAAACGCATCGCTACGCCGCTTTTGCTGGTATTAATTATGATCGAATTGAGCGACGTCATCTTCGCCGTGGACAGCATCCCCGCTATTTTTGCCGTAACCACCGACCCTTTCATCGTCCTCACTTCCAACATTTTTGCCATCTTGGGCCTGCGTGCCATGTACTTCTTACTGGCAGACTTTGCCGAACGCTTTATTTTCCTCAAATACGGCTTGGCTTTCGTGTTGAGCTTTATCGGTATCAAGATGCTGATTATGCACTGGGTACATATCCCGATTTCCATTTCCCTGTCCGTCGTCTTCGGCGCACTGGGCGCGTCCATCCTGACTTCTTTGGTATATACGCGTCAGCAAGAGAAAAAATAATCTGCCGATATAAAAAGGCCGTCTGAACATTTCAGACGGCCTTTTCAAATATCAAACACCAGCTTATTTAGCAGCGTCTTTCAATTTGTCGGCAGCTTCTTGAGTCGCATCGGCTGCTTTACCCATAGCATCTTTAGCTGCGTCTTTGGCAGCATCTTTAGCATCAGAAACAGCATCTTTAGCTTCTTCAACCGCTTTACCGGCAGCATCTTTAGCGTCAGAAACTGCTTTATCCGCAGTTGCTTTAGCATCTGCAGCAGCGTCTTTAGCATCAGAAACAGCTTGCTCAGCCGCACCTTTGGCTTCAGAAGCAGCAGCATCAACAGCAGAAGCTGCATTTTCAGCAGCAGCGTTTACATCGGAAGCAACAGCAGAAGCCGCCTCTTGGGTTTCTTTTTTCGCTTCTTGTGTACACGCAGCCAGACCAGCTACCATCATTGCAGCAATCAATAATTTTTTTCATGTTGTATATCCTTTGGTCTAAAAAAATATCTGTCAAAACTGACAGACCAAAAAATCATAACATAATAAACGCTCAAAAAAGGAAGAATTAACGCCAAATAACAGCCGATTTACGTTTTTTGAAAAAAATTTCAAAAAAACAGTTGACGAAAAAGAAACACGTTTCCCTATAATACACAGCTTATCGGGTCGTTAGCTCAGTCGGTAGAGCAGCGGACTTTTAATCCGTTGGTCGAGCGTTCGAATCGCTCACGACCCACCAAATATGAAAACCTGCTTTAAAAAAAGCAGGTTTTTTTATATTCTCCATCAAGCCTTTCTTCACTCGATACCTCCCTTATTATCAACATCAAGAATATTCGAGCTTTGTCACAATGCTGTTATAGATGTAACTGAAAGCATCACAAACCTCTTAAATCAATCAAACCCAACTCCCCACACATCATATTTTTCTAAAAACTTCCAAATACCTACCATCAACCCACGCTAAATCCTCTTGTATGCCAGACAATTTAGGCATAGACTAAAACTACATCCAACTACAACAACAGGAGAAGGTTTGATGAAACAACTGTCTATGTATATCAACGGCCGCTTTGAAACCGACTTTAACGGTACATGGCGTGATGTATTGAATCCGGCAACCGAAGAAGTCATCGCGCGTGAGCCTAAAGGCGGAAAAGCCGATGTTGATCGTGCCGTTGCCGCGGCCAGAGATGCGCAAACTGCATGGGAGCGTTTGCCTGCCGTTGAACGCGGCGCATACCTGCGCAAAATCGCCCAAGGCATCCGCGAACGTGCCGACGAGCTGACCGACACTATTGTTGCTGAAGGCGGCAAAACCAAAGACTTGGCACGCATAGAAGTCATGTTCACTGCCGACTATCTCGATTATCAAGCCGAATGGGCGCGCCGTTATGAAGGCGAAATCATCCAAAGCGACCGCCCGCGCGAAAATATTTTATTGTTCAAACGTCCTTTGGGCGTAATCGCCGGCATTTTGCCGTGGAACTTCCCATTCTTCCTGATTGCCCGAAAAATGGGCCCGGCTTTGGTAACAGGCAATACCATCGTCGTCAAACCAAGCAGCGTTACCCCGATTAACTGCCACATTTTTGCTGAAATCGTTCACGCTTCAGGCTTACCGGCCGGCGTATTCAACGTCGTCAACGGCCCTGGCGCAGAAATAGGCAATGCCTTGGCATCGCATCCGCAAGTCGATATGGTCAGCCTGACCGGTTCTGTCGATGCAGGCCGCCAAGTAATGGAAGCCGCCGCCACCAACATTACCAAAGTCTCACTGGAACTGGGCGGCAAAGCCCCTGCCATCGTTTTGAAAGACGCGGATTTGGACTTGGCAGTGAAATCCATCTTGGCTTCACGCGTGGGCAATACCGGCCAAATCTGTAACTGCGCCGAACGCGTATATGTCCACAGCAGCCTGAAAGACGCATTTATCGAAAAAATGACCGCCGCAATGAAAGGCGTGCGCTACGGCAACCCGGCCGAAGCCGAGCCAGGCGCACTGGAAATGGGCCCGTTGATTGAAGAGCGCGCCGTCAAAGCCGTTTGCCGAGAAAGTCGAACGCGCCGTCAAACAAGGGGCGACACTGGTCTGCGGCGGCAAACGTGCCGATGGCAAAAGGCTACTTCTTTGAACCTACCCTGCTGACCGATACCGACAACAGCATGGACATCATGAAGGAAGAAACCTTCGGCCCAGTCCTGCCGGTTGCCACTTTCGACACGCTCGACCAAGTCATCGCCTTGGCAAACGACAGCGAATTCGGCCTGACTAGCTCCGTCTATACCACCAATCTGAATGAAGCGTTTTATGTAACCCGCCGTCTGCGTTTCGGCGAAACCTACATCAACCGCGAAAACTTCGAAGCCATGCAGGGGCTTCCATGCCGGTTGGAAAAAAATCAGGGTATCGGCGGCGCGGACGGTAAACACGGTTTGGAAGAATATCTGCAAACCCAAGTCGTTTGTTGAAACCAATATCTAACTGCCCTTCATAAAACAAAAGGCCGTCTGAAACCGATTTTTCAGGTTTCAGACGGCCTTTCTGCCTTTATAGAAAAAAACACCGACATCGCGTAAAATAGAGCCAATTTTTCACTTTATTCAGGCCGTCTGAAAACTCCGGCAGCCTGACTCATTTTTCCGGAAAAACACCATGAGCGAACAAAACAATCCTCAAATCGAGCCGCAGTTGGACGAAAACCAAATCATCGCCCTGCGCCGCGAGAAACTGCACAACATCCGTAAAGAACGCAATGCCTACCCTAACGATTTCAAACGCGACAGCTTTGCCGCCGACCTGCACACCCAATACGGTGAAATCAGCAAAGAAGAACTCGACCCGCAAGGCATTCCCGTCAAAGTGGCCGGCCGTATGATGCTCAAACGTCAAATGGGCAAAGCCAGCTTCGCCACCATTCAAGACGTTACCGGTCAAATCCAGCTTTATTTGAATAACAAAGGCGTGAGCCAAGAAGTTTTGGACGACTTCAACCACTGGGACTTAGGCGACATCATCGGTGCGGAAGGTACTTTGTTCAAAAACCAACCACGGCGAATTGACCGTGCGCGTGTCCAACATCCGCCTGCTGTCCAAATCCCTGCGCCCGCTACCCGACAAACACAAAGGTTTGAGCGATCAGGAAACCAAATACCGTCAACGCTACGTCGATTTGATTGCCAACGAAGAATCGCGCAATACCTTCATCAAACGCAGCCAAATCATCCAATCCGTGCGCAATTTCATGGTCAACGAGCATTATTTGGAAGTTGAAACCCCAATGATGCACCCGATTCCTGGGCGGTGCGACAGCGAAAACCGTTCGTTACCCACCACAATGCCTTGGACATTCCACTCTACCTGCGCATCGCTCCCGAGCTGTATCTAAAACGCTTGGTTGTCGGCGGCTTGGAACGCGTGTTTGAAATCAACCGCAGCTTCCGCAACGAAGGCATGTCCGTACGCCACAACCCTGAATTCACCATGATCGAATTCTACGAAGCCTTCTCCGACTACGAACGCATGATGCAAATGGCGGAAGACATCATCCGCAACGCTTCCCGCGCGGTAAACGGCACGGCAAAAAAATCAGCTACAACGGCAAAGAAGTCGATTTGGAAAGCCCGTTTGAACGCCTGACCATTCTCGGTGCCATCAAAAAATACAATCCGCACTACACCGATGAGCAGTTGAAACGATGAAGAATGGCTGAAAAAAAGAAATCGTCAAACACGGCGAAAAGCCTGCCTCCGTCTCCAGGCATCGGCAGCCTGCAACTTTGCCCTGTTTGAAGGTTGCGCCGAGGGCAAACTGTGGAACCCGACTTTCATCATCGACTACCCTGTCGAAGTGTCGCCATTGGCACGCGCATCCGACAGCAAACCGGGTTTGACCGAACGCTTCGAGCTTTTCGTTGTCGGCCGCGAACTGGCAAACGGCTACTCTGAGTTGAACGATCCGGAAGACCAAGCCGAACGCTTCAAAGCGCAAGTGGCGCAAAAAGACGCCGGCGACGATGAAGCCATGCACTATGATGCCGACTACATCCGCGCCATGGAGTTCGGTTTACCGCCGACCGGCGGCTGCGGCATCGGCATCGACCGCTTGGTAATGTTGCTGACCGATTCGCAAACCATCCGCGACGTGATTCTGTTCCCGCAAATGCGTCCCGAATAACGCATTGAAATAAAATCAAGGCCGTCTGAAAACAAGACTCTGTTTTCAGACGGCCTTTATTCAAATATGTAAAACGGAAGAGTTTAAAATCGATAAATTCTTTACATCATAATAATAAAAATTACATGATAATCAAAAAGATAATATAAAAAAAGAATATGTAAACGTTTTTTTCAGTTTGTTGACAGTCTGCTAGAAATACATCCAGTTACAGACAGCCTCACACACAGGCCGTCTGAAAATGCAGAAAACTCTGAAAGGTTTGTATGGATCAATTTTTCGAACAGCTTCACGGTTGGGATAAACGCCATCAACGACCCAATGTGGTCGGGGTTGGTATATATGCTTTTAGGCGCAGGCCTCTTTTTCACCGTTACCACCGGTTTTGTACAATTCCGTCTCTTCGGCCGCAGTATCAAAAGAAATGCTGGGCGGCCGCAAACAAGGTGATGATCCGCACGGAATCACACCGTTCCAAGCATTCGTTACCGGCTGGCCAGCCGCGTAGGCGTGGGCAACATCGCCGGCGTGGCGATTGCCATCAAACTCGGCGGGCCGGGCGCGGTATTCTGGATGTGGGTAACTGCCTTAATCGGCATGAGTTCGGCGTTTGTCGAATCTTCACTGGCCCAACTCTTTAAAGTCCGGGACTACGACAACCACCACTTCCGCGGCGGTCCTGCCTACTACATCACTCAAGGCCTGGGACAAAAAAATGGCTGGGCGTTTTTGTTCGCCCTGAGCCTGATTTTTCTGTTTCGGCTTTGTATTTGAAGCCGTACAGACCAATACCATCGCCGATACCACCAAAGCGGCATGGGGCTGGGATCAACACTATGTCGGTGTCGCCCTAGTCATTCTGACTGCCCCGATTATCTTCGGCGGTATCCGCCGCGTATCTAAAGCCGCGGAAATCATCGTTCCACTGATGGCGGTTTTATATCTCGTCATAGCACTCTTCATCATTGCTACCAATATTTCCCTGATTCCTGACGTGTTCGGTCAGATTTTCTCCAACGCGTTCAACTTCGATTCGGCTGCAGGCGGTTTCCTCGGCGGTCTGATTTCGACCACCATGATGCAGGGTATCAAACGCGGCCTGTATTCCAATGAGGCGGGTATGGGTTCCGCGCCGAATGCCGCCGCCGCTGCCGAAGTGAAACACCCCGTCTCCCAAGGCATGATTCAAATGCTGGGCGTTTTCGTCGATACCATCATCGTCTGCTCATGCACCGCCTTTATCGTCTTGACCTATCAGCAGCCTTACGGCGACCTGAGCGGTGCGGCGTTGACGCAGGCAGCGATTGTCAGCCAAGTGGGTCAATGGGGCGCGGGCTTCCTTGCCGTCATCCTGTTTATGTTTGCCTTTTCAACCGTTATCGGTAACTATGCCTATGCCGAGTCCAACGTCCAATTCATCAAGAGCCATTGGCTGGTTACCGCCGTTTTCCGTATGCTGGTTTTTGGCATGGGTCTACTTCGGCGCAGTTGCCAACGTACCCTTGGTATGGGATATGGCAGACATGGCCATGGGCATCATGGCATGGATTAACCTCGTCGCCATCCTGCTCCTGTCCCCACTTGCCTTCCTGCTGTTGAAAGACTACACAGCCAAGCTGAAAATGGGTAAAGACCCAGAGTTCAAACTCTCTGAACACCCAGGCTTGAAACGCAAAATCAAATCCGATATCTGGTAAAACCAAAGGCCGTCTGAAATTTCAGACGGCCTTTTTAATCCTGCCATTTAGACAAAAACGATGCCCCTAAAGCAGAAGCCTTAAGGGGCAGAGCGTTGCGGCACATCTTTTCAGACGGCCTTATTGTAGCAACGTTTCTCATTTCGCAGTGCAACAATATGGACAGATTCTAATTCCAAATCGGTACCTAGTCAAGTATTTCATTTGCATGGTAATACTTACCTAGGATATATTTATACTTACCAAACATCATATTACGGAGAAACTGATGGCTGCATTCAAACCCAATCCAATCAACTACATCCTCGGCCTCGATATCGGCATCGCATCCGTCGGCTGGGCGATGGTAGAAATTGACGAAGAAGAAAACCCCATCCGCCTGATTGATTTGGGCGTGCGCGTATTTGAGCGTGCGAAGTACCGAAAAACAGGCGACTCTCTCGCAGCGGCAAGACGCTTGGCACGCAGCGTCCGCCGCCTGACCCGCCGTCGCGCCCACCGCCTGCTTCGGGCCCGCCGTCTATTGAAACGCGAAGGGCGTATTACAGGCTGCCGATTTTGATGAAAACGGCTTGATTAAATCCTTACCGAATACACCATGGCAACTTCGCGCAGCCGCATTAGACCGCAAACTGACGCCTTTGGAGTGGTCGGCAGTCTTGTTGCATTTAATCAAACACCGCGGCTGTTGTCGCAAAACGAAAAAAACGAAGGGCGAAACTGCCGATAAGGAGCTTGGGCGCTTTGCTTAAAGGCGTAGCCGACAATGCCCATGCCTTACAGACAGGCAATTTCCGCACTCCGGCCGAATTGGCTTTAAATAAATTTGAAAAAGAAAGCGGCCATATCCGCAACCAGCGCGGCGATTATTCGCATACGTTCAGCCGCGAAGATTTACAGGTGGAGCTGGTTTTGCTGTTTGAAAAAAACAAAAAGAATTTGGCAATCCGCATGTTTCAGACGGCCTTAAAGAAGGTATTGAAACCCTGCTGATGACGCAACGCCCTGCCCTGTCCGGCGATGCCGTTCAAAAAATGTTGGGGCATTGCGCCTTCGAACCGACAGAGCCGAAAGCCGCTAAAAACACCTACACCGCCGAACGTTTCATCTGGCTGACCAAGCTGAACAACCTGCGTATTTTAGAGCAAGGCAGCGAGCGACCATTGACCGATACCGAACGCGCCACGCTTATGGACGAGCCATACAGAAAAAAACTGACTTACGCACAAGCCCGTAAGCTGCTGGGTTTAGAAGATACCACCTTTTTCAAAGGCTTGCGCTATGGTAAAGACAATGCCGAAGCCTCGACATTGATGGAAATGAAGGCCTACCATGCCATCAGCCGTGCGCTGGAAAAAGAAGGATTGAAAGACAAAAAATCTCCATTAAACCTTTCTCCCGAATTACAAGATGAAATCGGCACGGCATTCTCCCTGTTCAAAACCGATGAAGACATTACAGGCCGTCTGAAAGACCGTGTTCAGCCCGAAATCTTAGAAGCGCTGTTGAAACACATCAACTTCGACAAGTTCGTCCAAATTTCCTTGAAAGCATTGCGCCGAATTGTGCCTCTAATGGAGCAAGGCAAACGTTACGATGAAGCCTGCGCCGAAATCTACGGAGACCATTATGGCAAGAAGAATACGGAAGAAAAGATTTATCTGCCGCCCATCCCTGCCGACGAAATCCGCAACCCCGTCGTCTTGCGCGCCTTATCTCAAGCACGTAAGGTCATTAACGCCGTTGTACGCCGTTACGGCTCCCCTGCGCGTATCCATATTGAAACGGCAAGGGAAGTAGGCAAAATCGTTTAAAGACCGCAAAGAAATCGAAAAAAACGCCAAGAAGAAAAACCGTAAAGACCGGGAAAAAAAGCCGCCGCTAAATTCCAGAGTATTTCCCCAATTTTGTCGGCGAACCCAAATCCAAAGATATTCTGAAACTGCGCCTGTACGAGCAACAACACGGCAAATGCCTGTATTCGGGCAAAGAAATCAACCTAGGCCGTCTGAACGAAAAAGGCTATGTCGAAATCGACCATGCCCTACCGTTCTCGCGCACATGGGACGACAGTTTCAACAATAAAGTGCTGGTATTGGGCAGCGAAAACCAAAACAAAAGCAACCAAACCCCTTACGAATACTTCAACGGCAAAGACAACAGCCGCGAATGGCAGGAATTTAAAGCGCGTGTTGAAACCAGCCGTTTTCCTCGCAGTAAAAAACAACGGATTCTGCTGCAAAAATTCGACGAAGACGGCTTTAAAGAACGCAATCTGAACGATACGCGCTACGTCAACCGTTTCCTGTGCCAATTTATTGCCGACCGTATGCGGCTGACAGGTAAAGGGAAAAGACGTGTCTTTGCATCCAACGGACAAATTACCAATCTGTTGCGCGGCTTTTGGGGATTACGCAAAGTGCGTGCGGAAAACGACCGCCATCACGCCTTGGACGCCGTCGTCGTTGCCTGCTCAACCGTTGCCATGCAGCAGAAAATTACCCATTTTGTACACCATAAAGAGATGAACGCGTTTGACGGGCAAAACCATAGATAAAGAAACAGGAGAAGTGCTGCATCAAAAAAACACTTCCCGCAACCTTGGGAATTTTTCGCACAAGAAGTCATGATTCGCGTCTTCGGCAAACCGGACGGCAAACCCGAATTTGAAGAAGCCGATACCCCAGAAAAACTGCGCGCGTTGCTTGCCGAAAAATTATCATCTCGCCCCGAAGCCGTACATGAATACGTTACGCCACTGTTTGTTTCACGCGCGCCCAATCGGAAGATGAGCGGTACGCATAAAGATACTTTGAGATCTGCTAAACGATTTGTTAAGCATAATGAAAAAATTAGTGTTAAACGAGTATGGTTAACCGAAATCAAGTTGGCAGACCTTGAAAATATGGTTAATTATAAAAATGGTAGGGAGATTGAATTATATGAGGCTCTTAAGGCGCGTTTAGAGGGCATATGGAGGTAATGCTAAACAAGCATTTGATCCTAAGGACAATCTGTTTTATAAAAAGGGAGGACAACTAGTTAAAGCTGTGAGGGTCGAAAAAACCCAAGAGAGCGGAGTCTTATTAAACAAAAATGCTTATACCATTGCAGATAATGGAGACATGGTACGTGTTGATGTGTTCTGTAAAACGGATAAGAAAGGGAAAAATCAGTATTTTATTGTTCCCATCTATGCTTGGCAGGTTGCTGAAAATATCCTTCCCGATATTGATTGTAAAGGATACCGGATTGATGATAGCTATACATTCTGTTTTAGCCTGCATAAGTATGATCTGATTGCTTTTCAGAAAGATGAAAAATCTAAAGTAGAATTCGCCTACTATATCAACTGTGATAGCTCTAATGGACGATTCTATTTAGCTTGGCATGATAAAGGCTCTAAAGAACAGCAATTCCGTATTAGTACCCAAAAATCTTGTATTGATGCAAAAATACCAAATCGATGAACTGGGCAAAGAAATCAGACCATGCCGTCTGAAAAAACGCCCGCCTGTCCGCTAAATTAATCTATCCCTGTTTCAGACGGCCTGAAGCAGGGATTTTTTATATCAAAATAAGGGGAAAAACATGACTTGGCGCAGCCTGCTCATTCAAAATGGCGGCAAACTATCCTTGCAATGCCGGCAACTGCTGATTCAACAAAACGGCGAGTCCCATACCGTACCATTAGAAGACATCGCCGTTATCATCATCGAAAACCGCGAAACCCTGATTACTGCCCCGCTCCTATCAGCCTTAGCCGAACATGGCTCAACCCTGCTGACATGTGACGAACAGTTCCTACCCTGCGGACAATGGCTGCCTTATGCCCAATATCACCGCCAACTTAAAATCCTCAAGCTGCAGCTGAATATAAGCGAACCCTTAAAAAAGCAACTCTGGCAACATATCATCCGCCAAAAAATCCTAAATCAAGCATTTGTCGCAGACGAAACAGGCAATGATCTTGCCGCCAAACGGCTGCGCACTTTGGCAGTCGAAGTCCGTTCGGGCGATACAGGAAACCGTGAAGCCCAAGCTGCCGCCCTCTACTTCCAAGCCCTCTTTGGAGAAAAGTTTACTCGCAATGACAACAATGCCGTCAATGCCGCATTGAACTACACCTACGCCGTACTCCGTGCAGCAGTTGCACGCGCCCTGACTTTATATGGATGGTTGCCTGCATTAGGCTTGTTTCATAGAAGCGAACTAAATCCATTCAACCTCGCCGATGACTTTATCGAACCCTTACGCCCATTGGCCGACCTGGTCGTTATACATTTGCATGAACAAGGCCGTCTGAAAACTGATCTGACCTCCAATCTCAAACAAAACCTTATCAAGACCCTTCACTGTCAAATCTGTATCAAACGACAACATTTCAGCACCTTGGCTGCCATAGACAAAATGATTTCCTCATTTCAAGCCAGCGTAACCGATAAAAACGCCAAACAGCTGAAACTGCCTGAAATCTTGCCATTGAAAGAATACCAATATGAGTGAGGCCAAATTTATGAGGATTATCGTCTTCTTCGACCTACCGGTCACCACAACGGCAAAGCGCAAAGCCGCCAATCAATTCCGCCAGTTTCTATTAAAAGATGGATACCAAATGCTCCAACTTTCTGTATACAGCCGTATTGTCAAAGGTCGAGACTCGTTACAAAAACACCACAATAGGCTATGTGCAAACCTACCGCAAGAAGGGTTCAATCCGCTGTTTGGAAGTAACAGAAAAAGCAATATGCCACCATGAAACTGCTGTTGGGAGAGCTGAAAACCCAAGAAAAAAAGGGTAAATTCAGACCAACTATTATTATTTTAAAGCTCATTTTTATTAGACAAAAATAAAACAGGGAAACCCTTATAGAATAAGGGTTTCCGTTGAGACTAATTAGCACTGCGAAATGAGAAAGGGAGCTACAACACGACTGAAAATCGCTAAATAAATATCGACTATTGTAGCACTGCGAAATGAGAAAGGGAGCTACAACCAGGAAAGCACTTATGTATGCAATGCCTTGTAAATTGTAGCACTGCGAAAATGAGAAAGGAGCTACAACTAAACAATCCCATGTATGAGGGCTACCAAATTGTAGCACTGCAGAAATGAGAAAGGGAGCTACAACGTTGAGGCCGATATTGATGGTAATTTTGACATTGTAGCACTGCGAAATAGAGAAAGATGCTACTTTAACATGCAATAGTAATTTACTGTCATTTTTGTATATTATTGTTTTTCCTGTTTATTTAGTTTTGCAATTTTTACAGAATGCAATTGGCGCGCGAATATTTTACGATTATCCGCGTAGCTTTTGCGTTTTTGTTAAGGCTCTTTACGCTTGTTTGTACCGACTCGGATCGAAGTCGGTTTTGGTTTTTAATGCAGATGATAGGCAATGACGAGTAGCTTTCTCATCAGGGCGCAGATAATAACCATCTTGGGCTTTTTGGCTTTTTGCAGTCTTTTTGGTGAAGTCGGGAAAAGTAATTTTGACGCATGGCTACCATGGCGGCCATGAAGAGGGCGCCGCGTAGTTTTCTGTTGCCATACCTTGTCAGCTTTTTCTTTGCCGTTGACGCTTGTCCCTGATTTTTCTGTTGCGGGCTCATGCCAGCGAATGCTGTAAAGTGGTTGGCGTTTTTGAAATGTGCGGTAAGGAGATGAACGGTTAGGTATATAGCCGTTGTTTGGCCGACTGATGGGATGGTTTGTAGGCGTTTGGCGGTTTCTTGAATGGCTTTGTCTGCTTTTGGCCGTTTGTTTGATTTGGCCGTCCACGTCTCTGCAGATGCTGGTTGAGTTCGTCTATCTGCTTTTGGTGGTTGTTGTACAAAAGCTGTCTTTTGCTGCTTTCAGCCTGTTTTTGTGCTGTCAGCTGTTCTTTCAGTTGGTTTTGCAGGGCTCAACAGGCGTTTGAGGGCTTTGGATGTTTTCAGACGGCCTTTTTGTGCTTGGGTGGGTCTTTTGCTAGAGGCGTTTTGACCAAATTCTGCTATTAGTTTTGCGTCTTGTTTGTCGGTTTTTGTTCGATTAAAAACGGTAATCGGCATACCGTTTGATTTTTAGGGGATTGATAACGGAAACATGGTAATCATCGGCGAGGTTGTCGGCGACAGCTTCGTAGTGGTTGCCGGTGGCTTCCATGATGATGTAAATGTTTTTGGCCGTCTTCGATACGCTGGCCGTTTATCCAATTTTTCAGGCTTTCTATGCCGTCTTGGTTGTTTTGGAACTTCTTATAGGCCGTTTGGCCGTCTATTATGTCGACTGCGTCAAATGTTTCTGCGGATATGTCGAGTCCTACGGTATTTCTCATATTTTTTTCCCCTTACTATGCAGGCTCTTGGCCTTTGATGCTACTCAAATTAAATATGAAAAAAATCCGCCGTCCTTATCTTTTCTCCCAATCTTGATGATTCGGGAACTTTCAGGCTCGGCGGATGTTGTCAGGGTTAGCTAGACCGCTGACGTTTTTGAGTATATCAGATGTTTCAATCTCTTTGCTTTTCTATTCTTTCTTTTCTAAAATTGCGCTCTGCCGCGCGGCCATTTACTACTTGCTTCCTTTAAAAAAATCGCGGGATTTAGGTTTCTGCTCTTTAGATAGGGTTTTTACGCCGCGCTTTTTAAAGGAATCAAGCAGCTTTTTGTTAAAAGGCCGTCTGAACTGGTTTCAGACAGCCTTTGTCATTGCGCAGATTCGACTACCGCGCCGCTTTGCGGTGTGAACTTTGCGCCTGCTTCTACATATCCGTCATACATAAGGTTTTGAGGGCTTTGGCCGCCTAGTGATGCGACTTGCACGCCTGCGCTAGTATCCGACGCGGATGGCGCTGTCTGCGCTTGGTTTGAGCTGTGGTCGGACTCTTTGTAGGGATTAAACGGCGAGGCCATTATGGGCGTAGTCTTTGCACATTGCCTTAGTGATTTCTTTTTCAGCGGTGTACCTTGCGATGAATAGCAGGTACATCCGCTTTTGCCACCATCAACACAGCCGACGGGGTACTCAAATGTTTTAACTTGTCGGACGCCGTTATAGATGGGGTTTACTTTCGGGCTTTTCGGCAGAACAGGGACAAAAATCTTCAGGGTTTGAGGGTTTTGCCCTGAATTCCACTTTGCGGCATCATTTCTTTTTGGTTTTCAGGGTCAAGCGGATTTTTGAAACCTGTATCTTCTTTTTGCTGCTTCGGCCTTTGCCGTTATTCCTGCTTTTCTTTATAACCCTGATACATCTTATGGCCCATGAATCCGACCAAACCTAAGATACACGGCAGGATAAACAACATGGCGATTATGATGTAATACCACCTTGATTTGACGTGCGAATGGGCGGTATGCACTTCTGCAGATTTGTAGTATTCAAGAACCTCTTCCCTAATTTTTATGCGAACTGGACAAGGCGTTTCTTGATTGCTGTGTCGGGTTTTAAAAGCTACTTCGTTCCATTCAAGCCTTGTCAGTCCGCCCATTTTGTTTTGCAGCTATATGGATATGCTTGTTCACGACTTCGCGCAGATTCACGTCAAGCAGCTTAGGGCGATTGTGTGATTAGTATCATGTCGATACCGTAATGGCCGTGAATGTTCAAAAAGGCGACGTTTTCAGGCATTTTTGAACCGCTGGGAACGTGTCGGAAACAAATATTGCACTTCGTCATAAATGACAACTGAGCCGATATTCTCTTTCCATTTCAGCCATTCATACATGTCTTCCCAGCTATGACCTTCCGGCGGTTGATGATGGTCTATCAAAAAGGCCGTTGATGTTGGAGAAGATTTTACGGCCTTTATAATAGTCATCAAACATAAGCAGTTCGACGGCAAAGGCGGTTTTGCCGATTCTTGGTTTTCCTGTTATCAGGGTAATGGCGGCCATCTTTATCCTTTCTTGCCAAAAGCTTAATTTTAGACAGAGTTTTTAAACGTAACGACAAAAGCGAGCATTCCGAACATGATGTTCAGAACAACGCCGCCACCTGCAATGTAAAAAAATTTGGATCGCTCCGGCGAGAACTGCGCCCATACTGCTTATAAACTGATTTTTAAGATTGCTCATAGGGGCATCAAAACCAACATAAGTAATAATAGACACCCTAAAGCGGTCAGAATGTGTTTTGACAACATGATTTATCAAATATGGAGCAAGAGCAGCTAAAAATTTCATAAATCCCCCTATGCGTTATTTCTGACAACTCTGAGACACGAAGAACGAAGCCACCAGCCAAGCCATAGCGATAATAAAGGGTCTAATCATGGCAGCTAAATTACACGCAGGCTCAAGACTGATTCTGTATTCAGCACCCAATGCCTGAAACGTTACCGGAGCAGGGCATTCGCCATACTCTCTAAAAAGTATTGTCAGGGTGTGAAGTTCAAATCTATTTGTTCTTCGGGAATCTCTAAATCAGGTTCTTCTTTTTTTCGGGCAATTCGTCGCAGGCCAAAATATTCGAAACACTTTACAAAGCAAACCTCCGTCTTCTTTGGGCTTGTCATCCTCTTTAGGTCCTTCATCTTTTTTTGGATCGTCTTTGCTGTCAGGGTCGGGCTTATCGTCGGGTTTTGGATTGTCTTTGCCGCTAGGGCTGTCGTCAGGATCTGGTTTTGGCTTATCGGACGGGCTACCGTCAGGCGTTGGGTCTGGTTGAGAGCCAGGCTTGCCATTTTCTCCCGGTGTAGGTGTTGAGTTGGTTTTAGGAGCTGCAGGGCTGCCCGGTGTGAGGTCAGGGACGCGGGGTTGTGATTACCGTTGCGTTTGTTTTGCCGTTTGAATCTTGACCGAAAAGTAATGGTAATTTGCACAGACTTGCCATTTTCGGGAGTGACAGGGCCAATGGTTACAACTGTACCGGCAGGGACTTTGATATTTTCTTTATATTCAGGTTTTGCCCATACCTTCTACAAAAGGGGTAGGGATTTCCGTCAATTATAGAAGTGGCAATATTTAAAAATTCATCCTCTTCTAAAATTTTTTGTTAAAGCTCTATTTTGAAAAATAATAACCATATCGAGATTGTTTACTAGTTTCAGAGCTACTCCATCGAGCCAAAAACAATTTATAAAAATAAATACCTGGTTCATTAGGTTTTATGACATTATCAAAATACTTTTTTTAAATTCTGATTCAACTTGCATTACTAATAATTGTTGAGCTTGTTTTTCACTAACGCCACCTTTACTTAATGCACGCATAACAGATGTATCAACGCCTACACAGGGAATCTTTATCAATCGTACATAAAGCATCTTTATAAACTTTTAAATACTCGTTGCTTACATCATTGTATTCATATCCAGCAGATTCAAGAGACGGATTAACGGCCTGATAGGCATCATAAGCATATGAAGCAGCACCAACATAAGGAGCAGCTTTTAAAGCAAGTTTTGCACCTGCTTTTACCAGGGCGAAATGCGCCTGATAGGACAGCTTTTCGAGATACTTGGGCTTCTATCGTTACGGGAACAGTTGAGGCCGGATCTAAGACCTGTTGATACGTCACGGACAGCTGAAAGATTTACTGGAATTTTCATGATGAAAACATATTCCCACCCATGCCACCACGACCATTATCTAAATACCGCCAAGTTCTAACGCCATTTTTGATTAAAACCGCCAGTCGAAACACGTACTCTACCATTTGATTCAACAACTAATTCAGCACTGAACTTTTGAAAATTAAATCCCTAATAGAATAACGGCCATAATAATAAGCCGTAGAAATTTGACCATCATAGAACTCTTTGCATTCAAAAGCCATGTTCTAAAAACTGAAATTTTAAAAAGAGCCATCTTCAAAAACTAACATATCATCAAGATATGTTCGATTTAAAAATATTGAGCTGCACTTTTTACCATGTTCTTAAAAATCAGAAATTGGATATATTTCTTTAAGTTTGAACATTTCAGCTATAAAAAACATGACACAATTTTTCATTTAAATAATCTGGATTCGTGTCTTTTTGAATCTCAATTCTTCTTCTGAAATATAAAAACATAATACTAACTTTCGTAACGGTTGCGAAAGTCGGAATTATACCCTTTTTGAATATCATATCAGCGATGCCAAACAGACCGCTCGAATCCGTATAAAAACCAAAAAGTCAATCATCACCGTTACCTACGCTCGTCATGGATTCAATCAGCTTTCTAATCATGCGTATGCCGAATATCAGAGTAAACAGGCCGATGAATCGGGGCTGCTGTCAGCGCCCTAACTGTATCTGCTCTGCTAATATCGCATGGGGAAGCTCAAGTTTATTTGTTGGTTTTCGAGATACCAGTTTTTGCCGTTTTTACCGGACGGATGATTTTTCCGTCTTGGGTAACGGTAAGGAAAGCTGGGATAAAAGATAATCGTGTGCCTGTTCCAAATTGTTGAAACACTGCTGACCAACTCTATAACCCATACTTTCCCCTTCCTAGTTCTTGCTTGGCTGTTTTTAACCATGCTGAAGGCCATGCGAAAGCCTTGCATCAACACAATAACCGACAGAACGGCAGCACCGATTGCAGATACCATTACGGCAAATTTTTGCAATCTCGGCGGCTGCGGTCGTACCGATACCGGACAAATCTACGCCTTCGGCGAAGCCAAAAGCGGGAAGCGGTTGTCAGGCTGTTACAGCAATAACTTTTATTGCCATATTTTTGCTACATTAAGGAGTTTCATAATTTTCCTTTAAACAAGTTATTCAGGCTTTTCAAAAATGTATTCAAACGGCCTGAAATCGTTTGAACTGGTTTATCCGTACAAGAACCACACTGATACGAACAAGATAATCAAAAAGAAAACCAACCCGACCAAACTAATTTAAATGATAGGGGTAATTTATTACTGTTCATAATTATTCCTTGATTGTTGCGGGCTATGTGAAGGTTTGACAGACCGCCCGCCGAGCCTGTTAACTTTTATTCTTCTCTGATGTAGAAGCTGAAAAACCTGAAAAATGTCCCCTAATCTCTTCTAATCCGGCATTGAGATGCGTCTTCATAGCTTTCATACTGTCCGGCTTCTTTCAGATTTTGAGTAAATCCGATGTCGCCAAACCGATCGGGGCAGATGAATTCATAGTTTTCCAGTTCCTGAACGATAAATTTTTGCTGATACCTGCTCATATTTCGGCCTTTCTGCCTTGGGCTTTTGGGCGCCACGCCTTTCACTTCAAAAATCAAGCAGCTTGGGTACTAAGCCTTTGTCGGTAGATTCCATTGAGACGGTTACATTTACGGAACAGGGGAATTTGAGGTTTTTCAGCCGATCGAAATGTGGCTTTCGCCAAATTTCATGCTGGCAGCAGTAAAAGCCTACGCTATTGCCGTTGGCGGGCATCGGAGCTGGCGACAAAGTACAGTACAGGTGTCGATTTTGTTGCCGTCAATCTCGCCTTTAAACTGTTTGGCGCCCAGGAGCGTGGCGGGGTATGTGGTTACTTGTACGCGATCAAACATGGTTATAGCCTTTCTTTGGTTTTATAAATATTTCCAGTCTTCTAACTGATCTGATGTTTGATACTGCTCTTTGTCAAAAATCGCGCTCATGCTGTTTCTGCATGTCTTGCGGATACTCGTATTGCACTGCCTGATTTAATTCAAAATCTAAGACTTCGATATTCAGGTCGTTTATGGCTTTTTGCTCTTCATGGATATAAAAGCGCTGGCTGTGCTGCTGTCGTACTCTTCTGGCTGGAGACCTTTGGGATAGCCTTCAATGCCTTTAGTCAAATCTTTGACGATTTCTTCAACCGATCAACCGATATCTTTTAAAAAATTGACCCATTTGCCGACTTGCTGCCTTGCGTAAAATTGTTTGTGTTCAAACGTGAGATTGACCTCTTTAACCGTTGAATCCATGCGCTAGCTCGCATTTTGAATATCTGTTCACAGACAGGGATACGCTCCGCCAAGATACGCACAGGCGTGAATCAATATGTCTAATGGTACTTCTATATCTCCGTTTCTGAACTCTGTTTCAAATCAGACGAGGGCTTGATTTATCGCCTAACTAGCTTGCCTTTTTCATAAATCCGGGTGTATTTGGCGTTGCCGCGTTTGCCGATATGAAAGCTTTTTGCCGCTGCCATCTTCGTGTCTCCAGAAAGCGCCTTTACATTCGCTTTTCGGGCGGACGTTGTGGCAGTCAAAAAGGCCGTTATCGTGACCAGGTTTAAAAGCCTGCTCGGGCGTGTACTCTCCATTGAAAAATCATGTGCTACGTCAGCCCTTGTTATTTTTGGCGGACACACTTTTTGCAGAAATTCATAAAGCCTGTTTTCCCAACCGGGTTTAGCTGCGGTGCATCCGGTGCCGTTCAACTCTGAGTATTGTCTCTCTTTGGCCGCCGTAGTGAACTTTGCCGTACTCAGCGTTTTTCGGGCCGAGCTGATAACAGGATTGATAGAAGAATTTTGCCTTTGTAAGGCGGTTTGGCACTGATGCCGAAGCCTAGAATCTCTGCAGCAGTTCGCTGCTACTTTGCAGTACTCTGCGTCTGTTACGATAGGCTTTTTGGGTTACTTTGGGTGTGGATTCCTCATGTATCGTAAATGTGATCTGGTCGATGAATGCGCCGTCTTCCCTACCGCGTCTTAGCGAATTTCTATCAAACGGCCTTTTTCCGTCGGTTACGTGTTGGAAAAATATTCAAATTCGACTTGATCGGTTTTTCGGTTTGCTCCCACTTTGTGGATTAGGGTTTTTGCTCCCCCTATTAGCCTAGGGGGGCATTCAACAGCGTGGCCGTTTGCGGCGCGCATAGGCGCGCCCCACACGCCCCGCCGTTTCTGCTCTCTCTTCGGCTCTCATGCGTCTGCCTCCCATTGGTTCAAAAATAGAACGGACAACAAGACAGCCATACTCTTCAGCCTGTTTTTCTGTTTTATATTTTTGTTTTAGGGATTTTGTAATAGGAAATGAAACGGTTTCCTACAAGCTCATCATCTTTGAAAACGCGGACGATAACGGCTCTTTGTTCTTCAAAAGCTGTCAAAAACTATCTGAATTGACTGTATAAAAATGCGATGCACATAAAAGCCCTTCACTGGCTAGGAGTTAAAGGCTTAAAGTTCTATAAAGTGTAAAAATTGCACCCCTCGATGGAGCAGAAATATATAAGGGAGCTACAACGGCGGCTTATGAGTTTGTTTGGCAGGAAGAATGTAGCACTGCGAAATGAAAGAGCTACAACCGACATTGAAGTGCAAACAAACGGCAACCGATTGTAGCACTGCGAAATGAAAGGGCTCACAACCGCCAATTAAAACGCGCATTGTTTTATGCCTATTGTAGCACTGCGAAATGAGAAAGGGGCCATCAAATAAAAGCACCACCTAAACAGGTGGTGCTTTCATATTATGCTTATTCAGCAGAATCAGCTGCTTTATCAACCAATTCAACCAATGCCAAAAGGAGCATTGTCGCCTTTACGAAACCGTATTTCGGTACACGAACATAGCCGCCGTTACGAGCAAAGCGTGGACCCAATTCGTCAAACAATTTAACTACTAACATCACGATCGCGAGTGCGGTCAAAAAGCCAAACGACGGTTTGCCAAAGAAGGTTTTTGCCCAAAGGTAATCAAGGGCTCAACTACGCGCGCAATTCTTTTGCTTTAGGCAAAGTTGTCACGATGGTTTCGTGAGTCAACAAGAATTCGCCATATTGCGCAGCATCGCAGCACGGTGGCTGCTAGTACGGTTTAATTTGCGGTTGCCATTACGATGACGCATGTCATTATCCTTTAATCTTCAAACTTACGGCTTTTCTAAGCCTACAGGGCGGCCAAGCTTCTAATTTAGAACCTAATGTCAGACCTTTAGAGGCCAACACTTCTTTGATCTCATTCAAAGATTTACGACCCAAATTAGGGGTCTTGAGAAGCTCGGTTTCAGTACGTTGAATCAAATCGCCAATATAGTAAATATCTTCAGCTTTTCAGACAATTAGCTGAACGTACGGTTAATTCAAATCATCTACAGGACGCAGCAAGATAGGATCGATAGGAGGCGCTTTTCTTCAACCTCTTCAACCGGAGTACCTTGCAGATCTGCAAAAATAGACATTTGGTCTAATTAAGATACGTGCGGCACTACAGTACAGCCTCTTCCGGATCAATGGAACCATTGGTTTCAATATCAAAACCAATTTATCCAAATCCGTGCGTTGCTCTGCGCGTGCAGGTTCAACTAACGACTGACGAAAATCGTCGGCCTGGCGGCTGGTCTGCCTTCT
>BNJU01002933.1_pt1 | contig 70864 bp, 92 predicted proteins | sample 8539281 | NCBI WGS metagenome assembly BNJU01 (sample SAMD00202456, study PRJDB9452) | human saliva metagenome | isolation source: human saliva | place: Japan | reverse complement strand
CCGTCTATCCCTTGGCCATGTTCATGCGCATCCTCTTGGCGCAGCTCGTCCTCTCGATCTTCTTGAGCTGAGGCGCCTAACTCCCTAAGGGCAACGGCTCTTTTCCGTTCGCCCTTACCACAAAAACGAGCACCGCTCCATCAGGAACAGTGCTCGTTTTTAGTTTTTCGGGAAAAACTCAGCCGTTTGGGGAAAAAGTCGTCAGTGTTGTGGCGCAGGGGCACGGCGTGGGCGTCAAGTGCGCGAGTGCGTGGCACAATCGGCACAGATGCCGCGCACCACATAGCCCGCCGTGTGCACGACGAAGCCGTCGGGGAGCGGAGGGATGGGAATGGGCACATCAGGTGAGCAGAGGGTGCGGTGGCAGCGCTCTGCAAACGAAGTGCAGGTGCAGATCCGCCGGATCGTCGGCCGGCGTTTCGCCGCAATGGCAGTCGTCGGCGCAGAGGGCGTACTTCACTTGTCCCGTGCCGTCCTCGACATGGTGCACCAAATGGTGCTCGGCGAAGGTGGAAAGGGCGCGAAAGCACCGTGCTGCGCTCCATCGTGCCCAACCGCGCTTCGCAGTCGGCGAGCGAAAGGGCGCAACCTGCGTCGAGCAGCGCGCGCAATACCAGCAACCGTGCGGCGGTGGGACGAATGCCGCGGTGCAACAGTTTTTCTTCTTCGTGGGTGGACATGGGCAAGTGGGGTGAGGATGCGAAAAATGCCCCTATCAGGGGTGAACGCACCACGAGGGAATGGAGTGCGCGCGCAGTGAGGGGACGGCCGGACGTTGTGGGATGGATAGGGTGCATGCCGCCGGAGGAACAGGGAGCACGCCGTAGGAGGAACGAGTGAGCGCCTCGGGGAAGGGGTGCACGCCGTCGGAGGAACGAGTGCGCGCCGTGGGGATTGGGCGCAAAGTTACGATTTTTCCGCCGTTCCGTCGCTCGTTTCGGTGAAGAGGAGCAGTGTTGCACCTCGCCCGAGGGGAAACGCGCCAGCAACACGAGGGCGACGCAGAGCAACACCACGCCCGTGTCGGCAAACACCGCCGCCCACATGCCCGCAAGGCCGAAGGCCGAGAGAAGCAAGACGAGGTTTGATGCCCACCGCCAAAAGGACGTTCGTCCAGACCAATCGGCGCGTGCGGCGCGCGATGTAGCGCATCGGCCACGCGGCGCAGGTCGTCGGTGGCCAGCACTGCATCGGCCGTGTCCACCGCCGCGTCCGTACCTCCGGCACCCATGGCGAAACCCACGTGGGCGCGCGCCAACACCGGGGCGTCGTTCACCCTATCGCCCACATAGGCCGTGCGCCGCCGCCGTCGATGAGAGCGTTCGAGCGCCGTGAGTTTGTCGGCCAGGAGGAGTTCGGCGTGCCACTCGTCGAGGCGAGTTCGCGCGCCAAGGCTTCCACCTTCGGCCGCTCGTCGCCCGAGAGCACCACCGTGTGCATGCCCGATCGGCGCAGCTGTTTCACGGCCGAGAAGGCCGAAGTGCGCGTGCGGTCGTCGCTCACTGTAACGCCCCCGCCGTACCGCTGTCGACGCCGTCGGCTACCGTGACCACACCCGTGCGTGAGCGTGCCCGTTTTGTCGAAAAGCCACCGTGTCGATGTCCGCCGCGCGATCGAAGTGCAGGCTGCCTTTGAAGAGGATGCCGCGGCGCGAAGCCACGCCGATGCCGCGGAAATAGCTCAACGGCACGCTTAGCACCAAGGCGCAGGGGCAGGAAGCCACCAGAAAGACCAAGGCGCGATACCACCATTGCGGCGCCTCGATGCCCCAGTCGGGACGCACGGCCGCGAGGAGTGTGGGCACGGCGGCGAGCAGGGGCAGCCAGCGCCACCACAGCGGGGGTGTGGACGCGGGCAATGCGCGTCATCATCTGTTCGGCAGGGGCTTTGCGTTCGGCGGCCTCCTCCACGAGGTGCATGATGCGCGAGGGCATCCTCGCCGTAGGGTTTCGTCACGCGGATGCGGGCTGCGCGGTCGAGGGCGATGACACCGGCTGCCAACTCGTCGCCGGCCGCGAAGGTGCGCGGAGCACTCTCGCCGGTGAGGGCGGAAGTGTCGGCGCGGAGGACGGGGGTGAGCAGTACGCCGTCGAGGGGCAGGCGCGCGCCGCCGCTCAATGCGCAGCACCGTGCCGCAGGCCACCGTTTTGAGGGTCGACCTCGCAGAGCGTGTCGGCCGTTTCGTCCACCATCGTGCAGCGATCGGGACGCAGGGCGGCCACCGAGGCGATGTCGGCGCGGGCGCGTCCACGGCCAGGGCCTGGAGCGTTTCGCCCACCAAGTAGAAGAGCATCACGCCCACCGCTTCCGGGCAATCGCCGAGGGCGAGCGCGCCCACCGTGGCGATGAGCATGAGGGTGAACTCGTTGAAGAAGTCGCCGTGCGCAGGGATTCTCCCGCTTCGCGCCATACGCCCAGCGACACGCAGATGTAGGCCGGCAGATGAGAGCAGGCGTTCCCACGGCGCGGGCGGGCACGGCGCGCAACAGCCCCAAGCCGCGAGGGCGGGAGAGTCCGCGATGGGGCGGCGCCAATCGTGCCAACTGAAGCCCGATTCGCCGCCGTGGTCTTGTCCGCCGCCACAGGAGCAACCGCAGCCGCATGAGGCAGAAGACTTCGTGGTCGTGCCCGTGGTCATGGGCGTGCTCGAGGTGCAACCACCGGCCGGCGTGCAGGGCGCACGAAAAAGCGGTGAACTTTGGCAGAAAGTGGGGCGTTATTGAAGAAGTGCACCGGTTTTGATAAAAACGGCGCACGTTCAGCCGCAGGGCGGCGACGCGTGCGGAAACGCAGCGGCCGGCGGCGGAAAAAGACGATGAGCGGAGGGTGGACATGATGAAAAGCATTGAAGGCGGCAGGGCGAACGGGGAATCGTTCGGCTGTGCGCCGCAAAGGAAAGGAGTGCCGAGAGCGGACGAAGTGCCCGACGAGAGCGTGGAGGGCGTCGTGTTTTCGTCCCGTTTCATCGGCGGTGTGCGTCGGGTTGGGGTGTTGGTTCGGGCAATCGCTGAGAGGGGGCGACGCTGCGGGCGGTGTCAGGAGGACACTGCGGGAGGTTTCCCGAGCGATCCTCGAAGTTTAGACCCCGGGGAGCGCTTCGCGGGCGATCGAGATGCACCGACCTGCGAGAAAAGCGCTGTCGCCGAGGTACACTGCAAATGTAGGCCTTTCTTTTCGCAATCGGGTTTGCAAAGTGTCGCGCCCGCCTTCGCCGCGCGGTGCAGCGTGGGAGAGAGTGTGTTTTGTCACCTGTGACTGACAAATGGCGCACTTCGTCGCCTCCGCTGCCGTTGGCAAGGTCTTTGCAACCGATGAGGTCAAAATCAAAACATAAAATCATTATAGATATGACTATCAAACCGCTTGCAGATCGCGCTGCTCGTCAAGCCCGCACCGGCCGAGGAAAAGACCATCGGCGGCATCATCATCCCCGACACCGCACAAGAGAAGCCCAGCCGTGGCACGATTGTGGCCGTGGGACAAGGCACGAAAGACGAAGCTATGGTGCTCAAAGCCGGCGACAGCGTGCTCTATGGCAAATATGCCGGCACGGAAGTGGAAGTCGACGGCGAGAAAACTGCTCATCATGCGCCAGAGCGACGTCTTTGCCGTGGTGGAATAAGCCCCACCGCGCAATTTTCGCCCCGTGGCGAATCAACTCCTCTTATATATGAGGTGTGCGTGCGGCAGGTTCGACCGACCGGCGCGCCCAACTTCAAACGACTAACAGATAATCAAGATGGCAAAAGATATCAGCACAGCGTGATGCTCGCGAACTCCTGCGTCAAAGGTGCCGACGCCTCGCCGACGCCGTGAAAGTGACCCTCGCGCGAGGCCGCAACGTGGTGATCGACAAAAGTTCGGCGCACCCCGTATCACCAAGGACGGTGTGAGCGTGGCCAAAGGAGATCGAACTCGAGGACTCCTTCCAAAAGCGCCGGTGCACAGCTCGTGAAGACGTGGCCTCCCAAGACGGGCGACGATGCGGGCGACGGTACGACAACGGCCACCGTGCTCACGCAAGCCATTCTCACCGAAGGCATGAAAGAAACGCATGGCTGCCGGTGCCAATCCCCTCGACCTCAAGCGCGGTATCGACAAGGCCGTGAACGCTGTGGTGAGCACATCCGCTCGCAGGCCGAACAGGTGGGCGACAACTACGACAAGATCGAACAGGTGGCCACCATCTCGGCCCAACAACGACGCCGAAATCGGTAAACTCATCGCCGACGGTAGCGCGCGGTGACCGCCAACGGCGTGATCACCATCGAAGACGCGAAGGTCGCGACACGGTGCTCAAAACGGTGGAAGGTATGCGAGTTCGACCGCGGTTATCTCGGCCTACTGCTGACCGACGCGAGAAGATGCACTGCGGGATGAGAACCCCTACATCTTGATCTACGACAAGAAGATTTCTAACCTCAGGACTTCTCTCCCATCCTCGAGACCCGCAGTGCAGGCGGCCGTCCCCTCTTGGTGATCGCCGGGACGTGGACAGCGAAGCGCTCAGCCACCCTCGTGGTGAACCGCCTGCGCACGCAGTTGAAGTTTGCGCCGTGAAAGCTCCGGCTTCGGCGACCGCCGCAAAGCCATGCTCGAGACATCGCCGTGCTCACGGGCGGTGTGGTCATCAGCGAGGAGAAGGACTCAAACTCGAGCAGGCTAAGCTCGAAATGCTCAGTACGGCCGAGAGGTGACTATCGAAGGACAACACGATCCATCGTGGACGGTGCCGGCCGGAAGGAAAACATCGCCGAACGCGTGCAGCAGATTAAGAAGCGAGATCAAAAACTCGACTCTGAATACGACAAGGAGAACTCCAAGAGCGTCTCGGCACTCTCGGGCGGCGTGTGCGTGCTCGAGGTCGGTGCGGCCAGCGAAACCGAACAAAAGGAAAGAAAGACCGCTGCGACGACGCGCTCCTGCGCAACGCGTGCCGCTGTCGAGGAAAGGTATCGTGACCGGTGGCGGTGGCTGACATCCGCGCCCAAGCTGCACTCGCCGACGTGAAGGGCGACAATGCCGATGAGCAAACGGGTATCGCCATCATCCGTCGTGCCATCGAAGAACCCCTGCGTCAGATCTGCCGCAACGCCGGTGTGGAAGGCGCGGTGATCGTGAACAAGGTGCGCGAAGGCAAAGGCGACTTCGGCTACAACGCGAAAAACGACACCTTTGTCAACCTCCGCGAAGCCGGTGTGGTAGACCCCGCCAAGGTGACGCGCGTGGCACTCGAAAAACGCGGCTTCGGTGGCCGGCATGTTCCTCACCACCGAGTGCGTGATCTGCGACAAGAAGGAAGACAAGCCCGAAATGCCGATGGGTGCCCCCGGCATGGGCGGTATGGGCGGCATGATGTAAGCCGACACACCTTATATATATAGTGGACGCGCGGCGATCTTGCTTCGCCCCGTCTGCGATAGGCCTCTACAAGCGGCGCTCCTCCTCGAGAGGGGCGCCGCTTTTGCGTGATCTCCACGGAAAAAAACGAGATTTTTGGGCACGAAACATTGTTTATATTACGAGAAAAATACTATTTTTGCCACACGAGCATTACAGCTGTGTGAAGTGAGATGTGCGCTCTTTGAAAGGTCGATTTGCCACGAACGCTCTTTTTCGCCGCCTTCTGCTCCTCGGCTTGCCTGAATCCGGCCGCTTCGCTCATCTTGCGGCGCTGAGTGCCCTGCAGATACGCCGACTCTTCCGACAGCAACTTATTCACAATCACCTTATCTATTCCTCACTACATGAGAAGATTCCTCTCACTTTTCGTTCTCCTCGCCCTGACTTGGGTGGTGGCAGGCGCGCAGAAAATCGAACCCGTGTTCAGTACGGAGGGTGCACTCAATATGTGCGCATCCAGTTCAAAACGGGCGAGGCTTTCTTGCAGGACACGGCGACGGACAGCAGTGCCGCGCAGCCGCTTTTTGCCAAACAAGGCCAGACTTTTTGCGCTGATCGGTAATGAAAGATGCCTTCGATGCTTCGCTCGGACAAGGGCAACTACGTGACGATGTCGTCCAACAATACGCACATTGGTAGCACGGCCGACAACGTCTAAAGGCCATCGAACTCGCCCTGATCGCCAGCCCCGGACACGCCGGTTGCTACGAAATCACCAAGAAGGACGACAAGTCGAAGGGCTTCAACCAGTGGGTGGTGCCGGTGCCGGCAAACAACTCGGTTTCTGGAACGCTGGCGACCCGAATAACCCGCTCTATTTCGTAGAGCCCAGCTACCAACCGCTCTGACCCATACGGCCCATCGCCAGCAGTTGCCGCAAAACGGCCGTTGGGGAGTATCCGCTTTCGCCCATTTCGACGTTCACGCCCGAAAGTCGCCACAGCTGTGGTACAAGAAGCCTGCCATGGGCGTTTCCAACCCTCGATGGAATATTCCTTGCCCATCGGTAACGGCTCGCTCGGCGCCAGCCTCTTCGGCGGCGTGATGAACGACGAAATTCAATTCAACGAAAAACGCTTTTGGGCGGTGGTCTGAAGGATATCAACCCCGCGGCGGCGACGGTCCCGCAGTGGCTTCGGTTGCTTCCTGAACTGCGGCGGTGTCTTCATCAAGAACCTCAATACCGAGGCCTTCGACGGTACACCGGCTAAAAACGTACTCAACTACGTCCGCTATCTCTGACCTCGACAAGGGCATCGGCGGCGTGAACTTCTCCGATAAAGCCGGCATGCAGTACACCCGTAGCTATCTTCGCCTCTGCTCCCGACGGCGTAATCGCCGCCCGCTACACGGCCGACGGCGCCAATAAACTCCATTTGGTCTTCCGCTTGATCCCCGGCGAGGAACTCCACGCCGACAACGCCACCCTATTCCGGGCAGACGGCACGGGTTCTTTCCACGGCAAACTCCAAACGGTTTACCACAACGCACGCATTAGGTCGTTCCCGTGGGCGGTACGCTCCGCGCCACGGACGAAGCGTATCGAGGTGGATGGTGCTTCTGAAGTGCTCCTCTTCCTCTGCGGTGGAACGAGCTTGACAGCTTCTCGGCAGAGCGCACTTCCGGCGACGCAACGCAGTTGGCTAACCGCGTGAAGGGCATTGTGGACGCCGCAGCAGCCAAGTCTTGGGACGAACTGCTCAGCGCGCACACCGCCGACTTCACTTCCTACATGGGACGTGTGGATCTCAACTCACACCCAACGCTTCGCAGCGCAACACCGAGGATCTCGTGAAGTACTACGGTGGTTCGCAGCAGCAAGAACTCACCTGACGGCCTCCTCGAAGAACCTATTTCCACTTCGGACGCTATCTCGGCATCTCGTCGAGCCGCGGTGCACAGCACGTGCCCAACAACCTGCAAGGTATCTGGAACAACTGCGCCAATGCGCCTTGAACTCGGATGCACACAAACATCAACATCCAGATGAACTACTCGGCCGCATTGAGCAGACGAACCTCAGCGAGTGCCACGAACCTTTCCTCAACTTCATCATCGACAACGCGAAATCCTACGGATGGATGACCGCGGCCAAGCTGCTCGGGACAGACGAAGGGCTGGACGGTTTACACCGAAAGTAGTATCTTCGGCGGTATGTCTACTTGGGGTTCGCAATACACCGTGGCCAATGCCTGGTATTGCACCCACCTGTGGGACCACTATCGCTACACGCTCGACAAGGATTACCTCAAGCGCGCTTTCCCGCCATTTGGAGTTCGGCTGAATTCTGGATGGAACGCCCTCGAGAAGGACACGTGTGAACGACGGCAAGTGGGTTTGCCCAATGAGTGGTCGCCCGAACACGGTCCCACGGAGGACGGTGTGCCCCACGCTCAGCAACTCGTGCGCCAACTTGCAGATTTGCCGCGACGCGATCAACGCAGTCGGTGCCGCAGAACTCGGTTTGACGGCGGCCGATGTGGCAAAACTCGATGATTATCTCGACAATTTGGACACCGGTCTCCACACCGAAGCCTACGACGGCACGACGTGGAAGCAACAGGCCGACCAACGCAACATCAAGAAGGGCGATCTCCTGCTCCGTGAGTGGAAGTATTCGAACTTCACCAGCGGACAAGGCCCCAACCACCGCCACATGAGTCGCTTGATGTGCCTCTTCCCCTCAACCAAGTGAAGCCCGGCGATGGCGGCTTCACGATGCGGCAGTGCCTCGCTCGCTTCCGCGGCGATGTGGGCCACCGGTTGGTCGATGGGTTGAAGGCGAATCTCTGGGCACGCGCCAAGGACGGCGACCACGCTCGCGTGATCCTCAACAACGCCCTGCGTCACTCCACCACCACGGCGTGGACGAAGGTCAAGGCGGTATCTATTACAACCTTTACGACTCGCACGCTCCCTTCCAAATCGATAGTACCTTCCGGTAGTGCTCGGTATTGCGCAGATGTTGCTCAAAGCCACGATGACATCGTCGAGATCCTCCCGCACTTCCTTCTGCTTGGAAGAACGGACAGGTCACCGGCCTGAAAGCCGTGGGTAACCTCACCGTGGACATCACGTGGGTGGCCGTGAGGCCACGCAAACGCGCATCGTGAGCAACAAGGGTGCTCGCCTCGTGGTGAAGGCCGACAAGGACCTCACGAAGGTGTCGGTACGCTCGAGGGCGGCAAGAACGTCGAAGTGGTGCCCGACTAGGACAGAAGGTGCCTACGAACTCAAGGGTATCGCCGAGGGCGCTACCGTAGAGATCGATCTATCGAAGCCCGCCGGCATCGCTGCGGTGCAGACGGCCAAGGCCGGTGCTGCCAAAGCGGCTTACGACCTCACCGGTCGCCGCGCTAATGCAGAAGCGCACGGTGTGCAAATCGTAGGCGGACACAAAGTGGTACGCTGATGCGCCACTGATTGCAAAGGCATACGAGAGCAACAACATGCGTCTCGTATGCCTTTGCTGTGCAATGCAGCGGTGAGAGCGGGCGACTTTTCGCTCCGACATACCGGATTTTCTGTTTTTCTCCCCAACCGAGAACAGATTCGAGACAGCCCAACGAACAATGTTGCGGCGTGCCACTCAATTCGTTCCTCGTATTCATTTCATTGCATGATCAAACATTACCTTTCTGTCTTTGCCTTTCTGCTTCCGCTCGGCATGATGGCGCAAACTGACTATCCTCTCCCATTTTGATAAGGATGCTCCAGCCGTGAGCACCGACCGCCAATTGCGGTGCTGTGAACTTTCACAACCTCGGCCGGCGCGCAGCGACTGAACATGCCAATCCCAAACCCTACACCGACCTCACTTCCGAAACCCTCACGGCGCGTCCCGGCGATCGCGTGACAGTGCGTTTCGATTATGGCAACAACGGTGCGACGTGGATGCACGGTTATCTCTTTTTGGATCGCAACACCGATGAGGAATTTCACCACCGAGGGCGATCTCTTGGCCTATTCTTATTATCAAGGTCAGGACATGACCGGCCGTTCCATCGCGCCAACTTGCAAGGCTACGGCAGTTCGCTCAATCCCCCCACCTTTCATCTCCCCAAAGACTTGGTGCCCGGACGTTATCGCGTGCGTTTCAAAGTGGACTGGGACAATATTGACCCGGCCGGCGCCCTCGGATCGGAGAATAACGTGAAGGGCAAGAACGGTATCCTTGCCAATCGCGGCGCCATCGTCGACACGTGGTTGGAAGTGAAGGGCAAGGCCTACGCCGAGTCGCGTTTGAGTCTCGATACGCGCCACGCCAATATATATGGAGTGGACGGTGCGTTGCCGCTCACCGTGGCTTCTGACGAACCGCTCGTGTTGAAGGTGGAAACACCCGATGCGGGCTACGAAATGACCCGCTTTGCCGTGCGCTACGGCAAAAACCTCGATAACGGCTCTACCGAGAAACGGCGTGCAACGGTGGACGGAGCAGGATTTGAAGCCTGCTGCCGACGGCACCATCACCCTCCCGGCGAGGCGTGATGCGGGGCGACGTGCGTGTCATTGCGCACTACGAACCGGTAAAAACGCGAAACATTCCCGGCTTCGTCGATGAATTCGATACCCCCGACGGTTCGCAGCCCAATGACAAAGTTTGGTCGCGCACCGTCCGTCACCAATCCCACATGGGCGCGCTTCCATTCCAATTCTCCCCTCACCGTCTTCGTGCAGAACGAAGATTGGTGTGCCGCGCCATGGCTACGCCCGATTCCCTCAAGGCCAGGGCGAAGACAGGATTTATCACCGGCGGCGTGCGAACCGAGAGGACGATACACCTTCCGCTACGGACGTGCAGAGGCGCGTATTTTCACCACGCCCCACAGCGGCAATTTTCCCGCCTTCTGGATGATGCCCGCCAAAAGCAGAAAGGCTGGCCGCACGAGGGAGAAATCGACATTTGGGAGCAGATCAACAACGAAAACAACGCGTATCGCACGCTGCACTCCAATTGGACATTTAACCTCAAGCACAAAAAACGATCCGATGTCGCGCACTTTGTGAAGGGCGGACTGGATTATTCGCGCTACCACACCTTCGCTGTTGAGTGGGACCCACAGCCATTACGTGGAGCGTCGACGGAAAAAGTAGGCACCGCAGTGAAGAGCACGGACTCCGATGCTTTGGCCAACGGACGGTGGCGCACACCGAACCCTTTCTATCTGATTCTCAGCCAGGCGTGGGCGACGGCAGCTGGGCGGCCAGACCCGATCTGAATTTCGTCTACGAAACTCGATTTGACTGGGTGCGCGTTTATCAAACCCGCGAGCAGAGACCCGCTAGGTGGGCATCGACGCGGTGAAGCGGCGAGCAGCCCCAAACAGCAGGGCGCAACGGCCGGCGAAACCCCACCACTCGATGGTGAAAAAGGCCGAAACCTATGAACTCAGTGAAAGTCGTAAAGCGAAAAAGACGCCGCCGGCGTGCTGCAGTTCGCGCCGGACGCAAAAGTCATCGTGGGGCAATAATCCCAATTTGTTGACGTAAAAAGCCCGCGAAGTGCTGAATCTGTGTGCCAAAAGCCCCGTTTCAGGTGCGTTACTCCTTATATTGTGTCTGCCCTCCTTTTTCGCCAAAAACATTGAGCGCTCTCTGAAAAACAATTACCTTTGCAATGAGTAATAGTGTAAAAGTACGCGACTTTTTGGGCGAAAACCCAAGAAAGTCCGCAGGTTTAGCACTACACATCGCACAATATCAACTCAATAATATAACCACAGTTATGAAATTCAGAACTTTTTTGGTTGCTGCCCTCGCAGCAGTTGCTCTCGGTGCCAATGCACAGAGCTCGGCCAAGTATGATTTCAGCCCCTACTGGACGATTGGTCTTCAGGGTGGCGCAGCTACTACCTATAGCGAACACCTTGGTGGTCGAAGACGATCTCTCCCGCTGCCGCTTTCTCGGTGGGCTATCGTTTCTCGCGTCCCGTAGGCTTGCGTCTCCACGCCAGCGGCTGGGAAGCTAAGAACGGTTGGGACTACAAACACGATCGTATCGACTACTACAGAGTGGAACTACGGTCAACTCGGCCTCGACGCTATGCTCGACCTCAACACCATCTTCAGCCACTACAACCTCAACCGTTTCTTCACCGTGCATGGTATCCTCGGTGTGGGTTATATCCGTGGCTTCAAGAATGACGAGGCTCACGAACACAGTACACCTACACCCACAACGAAATGACGTTGATCTGGGAGAACAACAAGCTCAACGCCGTTGGTAGCCGCGGTGGTCTCCAGTTTGATTTCCGTCTCACTAAGCGCGTATCGTTCAACCTCGAAGGACTCGCCACAATTACTACCGATAAGTTCAACTCGAAGGATGGTAATAACCCTCGATTGGCTCTTTGCAGCTTACGCTGGCTGAAGTTCCGTCTCGGCCGCATCGCTGACGGTGAATTTGTTTCCGTTGCGGCAGCTCCTGCACCCGTGGTGGCTCCCGTAGTAGAAGAAGTGAAGGAAGAAGAAGTAGTGGTTGAACCGCTCCCGCTCCCGCACCTGCTCCGCTCCTGCTCCCGTTCAGGTTCAGCAGAACCCTCACTCGCAACGTATTCTTCCTCATCAATTCCGCAAAGGTACGCTTCCCAGCGAAATCGTGAAGGTGAACGAAGTGGTGAACTACCTCAAGCAGAACCCCAGCGCTAAAGGTTTCTATCACCGGTTATGCCGACCGTGGTACCGGTAACGCCGTGATCAACAGCCGTCTCTCCAAGCAACGTGCAAACGCTGTCTTCGCTGAGCTCGTTAAGCGCAACATCGCTGCTAACCGCATCATCAAGGACGCTAAAGGGTGACACCGTTTCAGCCCTTCGCTGTCAACGATCAGAACCGCGTCGTGATCTGCATCGCTGAATAATAGCGACAGAGAGACGATCTTCGGATCGATCCCTAAATAGAACTCCCGTTGCCCAAAGTGGCGACGAGGTGTTCCGATGCGACGTGTCACACGGATATACCTTTGTGCGAAAACATCTCCCGCTATGAACATCGGAGACAAAGTTCGTTTTCTCAACGCGGTCGGCGGCGGCCGCTAACCGGATTTCAAGGCAAAAGACCTCGTCCTCGTCACTGACGAAGACGGTTTGAAGTCCCACCCTCCGCCACGAGATCGTCGTCGTCGACACCGGCGGCTACAACCTCGAGCGCAAAACCCGCCCCGGCCGCAAGAGCGAAATCAACCCTGCGACGCCGCCGAGCGCAAAAGTCGCGCGAAAAGTCGGCGCCAGCGAAAACTCACACCAGCGTCAAAGCCGCCCTCGCCGCACACGATGATGAAGAGGAAAGCGACGAAGTCGACGAAACTCACGCTTTCGCCGGCGAAGACACCGATCCCGCTGACCGCGAAATCACCTTCCGCGCCCGTCCCCTCGAGCGCAAAGGCGCCGATCAGTCAATCTCCATCTCGCCTTCGTCCCTGCCGACACCTGCAAACTCAGTGTCACCGAGTTCCGAAACCCTGTTACGTCAACGATTCCAACCTCTTCGTCCGCTACCTCGTCCTCACGCAGCACGGCACCGACTATCGGCTGTGGCGCGAAGGCCTCGTCGAGCCCAATCGCAAGGTCTTTCTCGCCAAACTCACCCACGGTGATCTCCCCGACCTCGAGCGCCTCACCTTCCAACTCCTCGCTTACAAGGAAGACAAGCCCTTCGCGCTCAAACTCCCCCTCAACGTCACCCTCCGTGTCGACGGCACCAAGTTCTGAGCTCCACACCTTCGGCGATTCCGACTTCTTCGACGAACCCGCCCTCGTGCGCTGTTTGGTCGAGAACGATCGCCCCGCCAAGTCCGTGTCCGTCAGTGCCGAGTGCATCGAAGAAGCCCTCATCACGCCCGAAATCGAATCGCGCCGCGACCGTCCCGCCCGGAAGAGCGACCAGTCAGGCCATGCCACCCGCGCTGCCGTGCCCGGTGCCGCAACGCTCGATCGCAACGCCATCGTCGAAGTCGATTTGCACGCCACCGCCGTCCTCGACTCCACGGCCGGCCTCACCTCGGCCGACATTCTCACCTGTCAACTGCGCGTTTTCCACCAAACCCTGCGCGAGTATGCCAAAGAGCCGGGGCGTCGCATCGTCTTCATCCACGGCAAGGGTGAAGGCGTGCTGCGCGCTCCATCGCGAAGGATCTCAAACGCCACTATCCCCGCTGCACCCACCAGATGCCTCCTTCCACGAGTACGGATTCGGCGCGCCGATGGTCACCGTTCACTGATGTTCGCACGCCGTCAATCGTTCATCGGAAAAATAACGCCTACTTTTCGCAGAAAGTTCCCGACTTTAACTCAAAAGTCCCCATTTTTCATCTTGTTCTCCCTATCTTTTTCTTCCACACCATGCGTAGACTTCGTTCTTGCCCTCCTCGCCCTCTTTTCGCTCACGGCCGCCCGTGCCGACGAGGGCATGTGGTTGCTCAAGCTCATGCAGAGCAGCACCTCACCGATTCTCTCCGCAAAGCCGGCTTGCAGCTCGCGCCCGAAGCCCTTTACAGTGAGAATGCCCCCTCCCGCGATGTCGTCGGCCGTTTCGGCGGTGGATGCACCGGAGAAGTCGTCAGCCCCGACGGCCTCATCTTCACCAACAACCACTGCGGCTTCTCCTTTGTGCAGGGCCATGAGCGACCTCAGCACAATTATCTCCAAGACGGTTTTCTTCGCCAAGAGCCGCCGACGAGTTGCCCGTGCCCGGTCTCGCCTTCACCTTCGTGGTGCGCATCGACGATGTCACCGCCCGCGTCGAGCCTGGCGCGTCAGAAAAGAAATATGATCAACACACGCGCCAATCGGCCGGCGTGCTCGCCGGTTTGGCCGAAAAAGCTCCTCAAAACCAGCGCCCTCGCCAAGACGCCCGGCGTGAGCGCGCGCATTGTCCCTAACTTCTGGCGGCAATCGCTACTACATGTTCTTCGAGCAACGCTACGACGACGTCCGCCTCGTGGTCAATCCGCCCCAGCAGATCGCGCAATTCGGCTTCAACCAAGACAACTGGCTCTGGCCGCGCCACAATGCCGACTTTGCGGTCTTCCGCATCTACGCCGATGCCCAAGGCCGTCCGGCACGTTATGCCAAAACGAACGTGCCTTTGCGCCGCGAGAAGTGGTTGCCCATCAGCCTTCGCGGCGTCGAACAGGGCGACTACACCACGATCGTCGGGCTTCCCGGCCGCACCAGCCGTTTCTCACCGCTTCGCAAGTGCGCCTGCGCTGCGAGAGCATCAATGAGCCCATCAACCTCGCCGGCGAAGCCGAAACTCCGCTTCATGAAGTCGCTCATGGACAGCGACAAAGCCGCCTCGCTCAAATACGCCGGCGAGTATGTGAAGCTCGGCAACATGGTGACTTTGGCGGCATGAACGCCAGCGTCGCTTCCACTCGTTTGCTCGACATCAAGGCGCGCGAAGAAGCCGCTCTCCGCGAATTTGCCGCCCGCAGTGGCCGCCCGAATACCGCAACATCATCGAGCGCATCGATTCGCTCGTGGCCGCCGTGCGCGACACGCCCACGACTACAACCTCCTCCGCTTCACCTACGGCGCACAGGACTTCCACCCGATAACGAACGCCCTCTGGGCCTTCATGCTTCGCTTCGCCCCGCGCGTGCAAGCCAACTGGCAGCGACTCGACCGAGGCAAAAAGCTAAATCAAAGCCACCGCTGAGGAGAAAAAGCACTACCGCGATTTCATGACGTCGGCGTATCGCGTGGCACTGACCACTGATTTCGACTACGACCTGCGCAAGATGAAACTCCTTGCCCCTATTGGGCCAAGTACCACCGCCTCGAAAGCGCAACCCGACTTCGTGCGCGACGACATGAACGCCCTATTTCGATTCAGCTCTACAGCGCGACGGATTTCCGTGACACGGCCCGAAATTAACTCGCACTATGGCCACCGACTATTTCGAGGCCTTCACCGAAGATTCCGTCATCTCGCACTGGTTGTTATACGAGCGCTTGATCGATGAAGTGTATCGCCCAGCGCTCGACCGCTATGAGCACAAACTCGCCGAACTCAACCAAATCTATGTGCGCGGCCTCTGCGAAATGTACGGATGGACGAGGCGCCCGACGCCAATTCCACCTTGCGCATGACTTACGGCGGCGTGCGCGGGCTATTCGCCCCGCGATGCCGTGCAATACGGCTGGCGCACCGGCTTGAAAGGCATGTTTGAGAAGGAAAAATCCCGCCGATCCCGACTATGTGGTCGACGAAAAACTTCGACAGCACTACCTCTCCAAAAACTACGGCCCCTTACGCCGACGCCGACGGCGAGTTGCCCACCTGCTTCCTCAACAACGACATCACCGGCGGCAATTCGGGCAGCGTTGTCCTCAATGCGCGCGGCGAACTCATCAGTTTTGGCCTTCGACGGCAACATCGAAAAGCCTTTCGTCCGACCTCCGCTACAATCCGCAGCTGCAGCGTTGCATCAACGCCGACATTCGTTACATCCTTTTCGATTGACACCTCTTACGGCGGTTCGCATGCTCTCCTCAACGAGATGGAAATTCGCCGCTGAACCCCCTCTTTTGCATGATGCTTCCCGAAGCTTTTGTCACTCGATTGCGCGCTCCTCCTCGGTCCCGCCGAGGCGAGCGCGCTTTGCGTTGCCCTCACCGGAAGGCGACACCCCCGTGAGTGTGCGCCGCAACCCCCGCCAAGTGGGCCGCCGATGAGTTGCTTTCAGTGGCCGCGCCGTCCGCTGAAAGCCCGGAGCTCGCCTGCCGCCAACTCCTCGTCGGCCGCAGGTTCGCTGCGGACGTCCCCCTGTCGCCACCCCCGTGCCGTGGTGCGAAGAAGGGCGCTACCTTTCGGCGCGACCCGCCTTCGCCCTCGATCCGCGTTGGCATGCCGGTGCTTATTATGTGCAAGAAGCCGCGTCGATGTTCGTGGCGGAGGCCTATCGTGCGGCGTTTCCCGACGGCGGCCCCCAACGTGCCCTCGATCTCTGCGCTGCCCCGGCGGCAAAGCACGCTCTGGCGCACGCTCCTGCCCGATGACGCACTGCTCGTGGCCAACGAACCGGTGAAAGCGCGCGCCAACATTCTCGCCGAAAACCTCATTAAATGGGGACACCCCAACACCGTCGTGGCCAACGCCTATCCTGCGGATTTCGGTGGCCTGTCCGAGTGTTTCGACCTCATCGCCACCGACGTTCCCTGCTCGGGCGAGGGCATGTTTCGCAAAAGATCTCCAGCGCGCGCCGAGTGGTCGCCCGAAGCCGTGGCGCATTGTGCCGAGCGGCAGCGCGAAATTCTCCGCGACGTGTGGCCGGCGCTCCGTCCGGGGGCTTTCTCGTCTACAGCACCTGCACTTTCAACCGCGAGGAGAACGAAGACATGGTGGTTTTTGCCTGCGAAGAACTCGGCGCTGAGCGATTTCCCATTCCCTCGACGCGTCGTGGCCGATATGGGCGACACCACCGGCCGCGACCTCTCCGTTTACCATTTCTTCCCCACCGTACCGCCGGCGAAGGCCTCTTTCTCGCCCTGTTGCGCAAAACTTCGGGTGAAGGCGACGACGATTCGTCGGTAGCACCCAAGACGCGCCGCGCCGACCGCGACAAGCGCCGCAAAACGGCCAAGACCGAAGCCCGGCCCCGCGAGTTCAAGACGTGGTTGCGCGAGTCGGAAGCGTTCGCCCTCCGTTTGTTGCCCGACGACCGCTGGAACGCGGTGCCGCGTGCTCATGCCGATTTTGTCGAAGGGCTGGCCGGTGTGGCGCGCCTGCTGGTTTCGGGCGTCACCTTGGCCGAACGCAAAGGGCAGAAGCTCATTCCGCACACCGCCTTGGCGCTTTCCACCGCACTTGCCCCCGAGGCCTTCCCCACTGTGGCGCTCTCTGCGGCAGAAGCGCGCTGCTTTTTGCGCCGCGAAGCCATGGTGCTGCCCGCCGACGTGCCCCGCGGCTACGTACTTCACACCTTCGAGGGACTTCCCCTCGGCTGGCTCAACAATCTCGGCTCGCGCGCCAACAATCTCTACCCGCCGAGTGGCGAGTGCGCTTGACCGAGGCGTAAAGTGCCGCCCTTCGTGGGCGCATCTCGTCCGTGTCGTCGCGTGCGCCTCATTATATTATTCCCCTCGATTTTTCCCCGACTTGTGCAATATCTCTGTTTCACCTTCACCTCACGCCGGCCTCCGAAGCCGCCTATGACTTGCTGGCCGACGCGTTGGCCGGCGCCGGCTTCGACAGTTTCGTGCACACTGACGAACTCGACCTGCCGCGTGTGGCCTTTCAAGACAATTTCCCAGAGAGCGCCGTCTTTCGCCGACAAGGCCGCGACCGATGCCTTCCAGGCTTACATTCCCGCTGCCCGATTTGACGAAGAAGAACTCCGTGCCGTCTTGGCCGAGTTCCCGCTGCCCGGCCACCGCATCGACTATGTGCGCGAAGAAGTGGAGGACAAAAACTGGAACGAGGAGTGGGAGAAAAACTACTTCCAGCCCTTGCTCATCGGATCGGCCGACCATCCGCGCTGTGTTGTCTCTTCCACCTTCCACACCGACGTGCCCGAAGCGGAATACGCCATCAAAATCAATCCGCAAATGTCGTTTGGAACGGACACCACCAAACCACGGCACAAATGCTCGAGCGCTTGCTCTGACGACGGTGCGCGGGCTCGAAGTCCTCGACATGGGTTGCGGAACGGGCATCTTGGCGATTTTTAGCCTCGCTGCGCGGGGCGAAGCACTGCGTGGCCGTCGACTTTGATGAGTGGTGTGCGCAACACGCGCGACAATCTCGCCCTCAATGCCGTGGGCGAGATCGAAGTCGTGCACGGCGACGCCGACTGTCCTCGAGTCGCGCCCCGAAGCCTTCGACTGGTGATCGCCAACATCAACCGCAACATCCTCCTGGCCGACCTTCCGCGCTATGTCGCCGCGATGCGAAGCGGCGCACATATTTCATATGAGTGGATTCTACACGGTGATGTCGCCCCTGCGCGAACGCGCCGAGGCCTGGGACTCACCTTCGTCGAGCGAGCGCAGTCGCGAGAGACTGGGCGTGCATTAATTCGTCAGCCTGATGCGCCGCCTCGTTTCGTCGCGTGCGCGGCAGCGGTTGCCGTGTTCGCTCGGCGCGTGGTGGTCGTTGCGCTCATGTCTTCTCACCGCGCTGTGTGTGGCTGTGTGGCGCAAGGCCGCACGCTGCGTCCGCCTTTCGCTCTTGCCGCCGCCTCCGTCCTCGTGGTCACGCCCGGAGCGGGCAAGTGGTGGGAAACGCGTCATGCAGGTTTCGCCTCATTTAGCGCCGCCGCTCGACACGCTCATCCGTTCGACGCGTGCCTTCCGCCGCCTGGTCGCGCGGCAGCCTCGATCTCGCGCGCTGTTCGGCCGACACGCTCGCGCGCGCCTCTTCTTGGTCACGGGCGAAGCCCACATCGCCGCCGCGCTCGACCGCGAACGTTTGCGCCGCGACAGTCTTCTTTCGGCCAATCCCACCGACCGCGCCGCGCACAAGCGCTGCTCAACACCCCGGATGGGTGGCGGCGAGCGAAGGACCGACCTGTATGTGAACCTGCCCGTCGACTGTATGATCAATGTCGCCACCCCCGCGCTGCGTTGCACCGTCGATCAGATTTGCGAAATGGGCGGGTGAAATATCGCCTCTCCGGGTTTTCCCCGGCGCACGGCAGTGCGCTGCGCTTCACCTGCGATTGCTCGCCGGCGTCGAGCCCGATCAGGTGTTTCTCAACGGCCGCCGCTTGCTCGCCCCGCAGATTGAGCGCGGATACCTCGTGGTGGATCGTGCGTGGCGCAACAATGAGGAACTCTATCACGATCTGCCCGAGCGAAAACAACTGTTCGGCGAGTGAAGCCCGCCACCGCTGTTGGCAACTTGGCGCTTTCGCACGCGAAAAAGTCGACAAAGGCCGCGTTTTGTTTGCCTTGTCGACTCAAAAGCGTAATTTCGCAACGAACATTCAAAACAACCTATGGAAATTACCGGTAAAATCATTTTTGCCCTCGAACGCCGCGCCGGCAAGTCCGCGCGCACCGGCAACGACTGGGCATCGCAGTCCTACGTGCTCGAGACGCACGACCAATACCCGCGTCGTATGGTCTTCGATGTGTTCGGCGACGACAAAATTCAGCAGTTCAATATCCAGCCCGGTCAGGAGTTGACGGTGAGCTTCGACATCGATGCCCGCGAATATCAAGGCCGCTGGTTCAACAGTATCCGTGCTTGGCGCGTGATGCCCGCACAAGCCCCCGGAGCCGCTCCGGTTGCAGGTGTCAGCCCGCAGGTTGGCACGCCCGGCGTGACGATGCCGGCCGATGGCGCTGCACAATACGGACAAGTGCTTGAGTCAGTGCTGGCTCAACCTCAAGCTGCCGACGGCGGAGACGGACGATCTCCCCTTCTGAGCAGTTTCACCTTTTAGGAGTCATTTCTCCCGTACTGCGGGAGAATCGGCTTTTTCTCTATCCTATGTTCGTAAAAAAAATCTTTCGTTTCTTCCGTTGGGCGTTGGGCATTTTCTTCGTGTCGAGCCTCCTTTCGGTGATCGCCCTGCGATGGGTGCCGGTTTACGTCCGCTGATGGTGATTCGCTGTGCGCAACAGTGGAGCCGCGGCGAGCGCCTGCGTCTGCACCACAGTTGGGTCCGCTCGAGGAGATGCCGCCCTCGCCTCGTGGCCGTCATCGCCTCTCGAGGATCAGAAGTTTTTATGTCCACAGCGGTTTCGATACCCAAGCCATCGGCAACGCGTTGGTGCAGCGCATGGAGGGCGGCCGCCGCCTGGGCGGCAGCACCATCTCAACAAACGGCGAAAAACGTAGTTTCTCTGGCCCACGAGTTCGTGGGTGCGCAAAGAGGCTTTGAGGGCTATTTCACCGTGCTGATCGAACTCTTTTGGTCGAAAACAGCGCATCATGGAAGTCTATCTCAACAGCATCGGATGGGCGACGGCATCTATGGGGTGAAAGCCGTGGCGGAGCAGCATTTCGACTGCGAACCGTCGCAACTCACGCGCCGCAACTGCGCGCTCATCGCCGCCACGCTCCCGCGCCTGCGCTTCAGCAAAAACGCCCGGCCCCTCATGCGCAGCCGCACGCGTTGGATCTTGACCAGATGCGCCACGTGCCGAGCTTCGACATGGGGCGGCATTAGGATTCGGTTTTCGTTCACTGCATGGGTCTGCCGTTCTGCGCTTCGTAGTGCCGTCGCCTGCTTGCCCGCGCCGCTGTTCGGCAAAAGAAAACATCCCGCTTTCAGCGTGAAAGCGGGATGTTTTAGTCACTAAAGAGCAAGGTCGCAGCCCGATTTGTGCGCGCGCTTTGGAGTCGCTCACAGCGCGGCGTCGGTGCGCGGAGCAGGAAGTTCGCGCGGTTTGGCGCTCGTCGAGGATGCGCAGGGTGCGCGAAGCGAAGGCGATCAACCCTCTTGCTCGAAATGTTTGAGCGTGCGAATAGCGTTTGAGGTACTCATATTCGAGAGTTCCGCCAGTTCGCGGCGCGTCAAGGCAGGCCGATGTCGTGGTGGTCGGCGGGGTTGCCGTAGTGGAGCGCAGGAAGAGGAGGTTTCGGCCATGCGCTCGCGCAGCATGCCCTGGGTGAGGCGTTCAGCGGTCCGAGTATGCGAGTTCGCGCGCCATTTGCTTGACAATGACTGCATGAGTCGCGGCGACTCGTCGATGAGTTGGCAACGAGGAATGGGGTAGGCCAAGAGCGTGGTGGAGCGGTGGGTCACGGCATTGCGGCACTAGTGCTCATCGGCCAAGGCGGCGCGATAGCCGAAATTTCGCCCGGCCGATGAATCGAAGGGGTTTGTGTGCGCTCGGTGCGCCCTTCGCGGTAGAGACGCAGTGCCTTCCAGCACGTAATAAAGGAAGCGCGTGTCCATCCCGCCGGTAGATGATTTCGTCTTTGGGGAGGTGTATGCGCTGAGCGGCAAGAGCGCGCGCGTTGCTCGGCGGTGAAGGCTTCGCGAAAGGTGTGCGAAGCCGAACGAAGTGACCACGTATTCTGGTTATCATCTGCTTCATATCTTTCTCTGTCAGAAAGTGTGACGGTTGGCCATGGCACGGAGGCGCGAACCGCGGTGGCGGTGCGCTTCGAACGAGTGGATAGATGTATGCATTCGGGCTGCAGGCAGCCAAACATTTCTTGATTTTTAGATAAGTGTTCCGGCTGGGCATTTTCTCGAAGGCGGCGCCGGCGACCGCAAGGGAGAAACGCACGGGACAAGCCGGGAACTCGAAGGCGCGGAGCGGAGGAAAAGCGCAAACCGGGGGCGGGGTGTCCGTGCGTGGGGACGGAGCGACCCAAGCGCTTTGTCGATGAGCGCAAAGTTAATCATTTATTGGCAAGTAGGCGGTTTGTTTGCGCTCTATTTGTGTGTGGGAACGAGGGCGGCCGAGCAGCACTCTTGTTTTGCGAAAACGAGGGGAGTTTTGTCGAAAAGCTGATGGACTTTCGCCCGCAAACTGTGCGGTTTTGCAGCCAAGCGGGTGGGCGGGACGAAGGCTTCAGGGCTTCGTCGTCGGCATCGGGGTGGCCGATCGGCTCGTTGTCGCCGAGCCGTCCAGCCCTGGGCACGGAGGGCAAATTCGTTGCCGTCGCGGGTGATGAGTTGGCTGCCGAGTTCCGGACGCGTGATGTGTCCGATGACTTTCACGTCGTCGAGCGATTCGATGTGCGTGTGCCGAGAGGGGCACGGTGAAGAGCAGCTCGTAGTCCTCGCCGCCGCTGAGCGCAGGTGCTACGTTGAGGTTCAACTCTTCGGCGGCCACGGCGGTCTGCAGTCGATGGGCAGCGGTCTTCGCAGACGCGGCAGCCCACGTTGAGCGGCGACAGAGAGTGGAGGTTCGCTGCTCAGGCCGTCGCTCGCGTCGATCATGGCGGTGGGGCGGATGCGCGGCGGCGCGAAGGGGCTTCGATGATGTCGCGTCGCGCCCCGGGCTTTGAGGTAACGCTCGAGGAGGTACTCGCGTCCGCTCGAAGTCGGGGCGAGATTGAGGGCGGCGCGGGCAGCTTCGCTCTTGGCGGCGCGGGAGCTGCGAGAGGTAGATGCCTTTTTCGCGTTCGAGGAGGCAGAGTCCGAGATAGGCGGCGCCGAGATTGCCGCTCACACAGATGAGAGGTCGGTGAGCATCGGCGGCGCCGTCGACGTCGGCAGCGGGCGGTGCCGAGGGCGCGAAGCTCTGGCGCAAGGCCCAGTGAGCGAGGCGCTGTAGCGCTCCGGCGAGATCGACGTCGGCGTTCGCAGGCCATGCGGATGCCGGCATAGAGTTCGTCGACGTGCTTCGACTGCAAGCGCGGAGCGCCACTGCCGCGAGGAGTTGGCGGGGTGGCGTTCATGGCGTAGAGATCGGAGAGGTTGACCATGGCGGTCTTATAACCCAAATGCCGAAGGGGCGAGTAGACGAGGTCGAAGTGGATGCCTTCCATGAGCAGATCGGTGGTGGAGAGAGCACTTCGTCGCTTTCGGGGCGCAACACGGCGCAGTCGTCGCCGATGCCGCGGAGGTGTGGGCATGGAGGGGAAGGAGCGAGGCGATGCGGTCGATGAGCCGAAATTCGCCCAGTTCGGAGATTTGCATGAGGAGGGGACTTGAGGGGACGAAAATGGCCGGCGCCTGCGCGTGGGCGAGGCGTCGGCTGTGAGGGAAGGTGGGGAGCGCGGGGGCTTAGAAGTAGTAGCCGAGGTCCGAGACGGACGCCTACTTACTGCCGCCGGTGAAATCAGTTGACCGAGACTTTTAGTGAGACACCTGAGCTCGATAGCACACATAGTGGTTGAGGTAGAACGTGTAGCCGAGCTCGAGGGGAATGTGGAGTTGTTAATGTTGGGGCGATGGTCGAAAATTCGGCACCGGTGCCGATGGAGAGTCCGTTTTGGATGACGTAGTAGCGGAGCCCTGCGCCGGTGAAGGCGTCGTTGTGCTAGCGTGGTGATTGTAGCCGAAGCTGGCGCGCGCCAAGAGACAATCGGCGACGAAGTAGCCCCCGTCGATGTTCATCCCTGCGCGGATGCCGCCTTGTCGGTGTAGTTGAAATGAGATTGGAGAGTCCGGCGGCGATGTAGCCGGTGCCGGCATCGAACTGGGCGTGGCTCTTGGCGAAAACCGAGGGTTGCGAGGAGAAGAAGAGGGTGAGATGCGTTTCATGTGTAGAGAGAGGTGGAGGGTGTGGAGATAAAAGCGAAGGGAGATGAGCCGAACGGTCGCTCGCACACGTTGTACAACGGATGCGAACGACTGCGGTAAATAGGGGATTAGAGGGTAGAAATGCGGGCGATGAGGCGCTGGGCGTGCCTCGTCGGCCTTGAGCTTCGATGGCGGCGAGTTGTTCGGCATCGGTGCGCAGTGAGTAGGACACGCCGCAGGTGCTTTCGATGCCCACGAATTCCATGCCGGTGAAGCCGGCAGCGTGGATCAGTCCCTGCATGAAGGGGGTGAAATCGGGGGCTTCGGCGCCTGCGGAGGGTGAGACGGGCGCCGGCACCGTGGTGAGCGAGAGCAGGAGCTTTTTCCGCTGAGGCATCGCCGCCGGTGCCGTGAGAGAAGCCATGAGTCCACACTTCTTCCATCCAACGCTGGAGCAACGAGGATGTTGAACCAGAAGAGGGGAACTGCAGCACGACAACGTCGGCGCGGCGCAGACGATCTTGCTCAACGGCGACGTCAATGGGCTTGTGGGTGTAGAGCGTGTCGAGGCGGAGCACTTCGACATTGGCGGATCGCGTTCGAGGCGGTGGAGAATGCGGAGGTTGGCGGCTGAGTTGTTGAGATCGGTGTGGCCGCTGACGATGAGGGTGTGTGGCATGAGTGTGTTGGTTGAAGGGGTGGGGGCGCGAAGCGGACGTAACGGTCGAAAAGAGCGCGGCAGAGCGCGAGCCGATGGGCGCGGTTGTAGGATTTTGCCCACAGGGGGTGGGGCGAGACAGACAATAATAAAAGAGGAGGGCGGCGCGGTGGGCGCCGAAGCGCACTTAGTATTCGCGCCAGAAGGAGGGAGCGAAGGGAAGGGAGGAAGGCGAAGATTTCCAAACGCCCGGGCGATCATCAGAACGAGGTGATATAAAGACCGCCGTCGTGAAGTTCGTTCCAAGAGTCGAGCGGCCTGATGGCATAGCCGATGCTGGGGCCAACGTTGGAGAAGGCCGAAATGCTCAAACCCAGCGCGTCGAATGGCGGAAGCCCCATGACGATGAGGGTACTCCTCCGATGGTGATGAGCAAGATGAAGAAACAGGTGTAGGCAAAGATGGATTGCACCACGTCTATGCCGAGTTTGTCTTGATTGATGCGCAGCGAGAGCACGGCACGCGGGTGGAGGAGACGGCGAAACTCGTTGCGGATGATTTTTACGGCTGTGAGTATGCGCACCACCTTGACACCGCCGGCGGTACTTCCCGAGCAGGAACCGATCACACCCATGGTGAGGAGAATAATCCACGGAGGTGCGGCCACATCAAGAAGTCTTCGGTCGAAACCGGTGGTGCTCATCATCGAGACCACATTAAACAGCGAGGCGCGGAAGCCGTGTTCGCTCAAGTCGCCGGCTTCGAGCCATTTGCTGAGCGTGATGATCGTCACCGCCAGCACGACGAGGAGTAAGTAGAGACGCAATTCTTCGTCGCGGAGGGTTTGCCGCCACCTGCGCTTGAAGAATGTGAGATAGAGCAGGGTGAAATTGATGGAACTGAGCATCGCATAAACACCACGGCTGCGTATCTCGATGAGTGGAGACTTGAAGTAGGCGATGCTGGCACCGTGCGGAGAAATCCGCCCGTTGCGATGGTGGCGAACGCATGGTTCACAGCATCGAGAGGTCCCATACCGCACAAATACATAGTGAGGTGCGCAGGCGACGGTCACTATCAGTCAGGTGCTCCGGCCAGTGGGTCGTGGTGGACACGCGGGGGTGGAGTTTCCCACATTTCAGCCGGTGCTTTCGGCAGAGAAGAGTTGTTGTTCACCCACACCGAGAGCGGGGAGCAGCGCGGGTGAAAAGATAATTCCCATGCCGCCTATCCAGTGCGTTAGCGCGCCAAAAGAGAATGGGTAGGGAGGCATCGATGTTGTCGAGGGCGGTGGCGCCGGTGGTGGTGAAGCCGGACATGGCTTCGAAGAAGCCGACGGCAACGCGGTCGGTCGCGCCGCTCGTGAGAAGGGAATCAGCGCAAAGAGGCAATAAACGATCCAAGTCGACGAGACAATGAGATAACCGTCGCGGCGACCGATTTCTGGATCGGCGTTTCGACTCAAAAGGCTGAGCACTAAACCCGAAACAAGGCAGAGGCCGATCGGAATGAGCCACATCGATGGGCATTCTCCTCATAGTAAAGCTCAGTCCGTAGCAAAGCGCCATCAGAGCGGCTTCGAGAAGAATCAAAACCCGAGCAGGGCTCGAGGCATGATGCGGAGATTGAGCATTCAATTGAAGTATTTTCGAGACGGCGGAATTCATTTTTCAGACAGAAGAGCATCACCTGGTCTCCTCTTCGAAAGTGGTGTCGCCGTTCACCATGTGAAGCTATGCCTAGCGTACATATCCGCCGATGTTCACGCTCGGGGGAGATTGAGTTGGGATACGGGTTTGCGCGTGATGCGGGTATTGGCGTGCACCTTGTATTCTATCACGTCGGCATTGGCGATATCAAAACTTTTGAAGCTCGACGTCGGCTTTCAAGAGCATTCTGTGGATGTGGGCCGCTGCAAATGCTTTTTGTTGATCACCGAACTGATGTCGAGCTGCTCAGCCATGGCGATATGGTCCGTGTTTTCGACCATAGCAATGGTCTTTTGCACGCCCATGCGCCGCGCGGCGAGACAAGCCAGGATGTTGGTTTCGCAATTTTCGGAGGCGGCGACAAAAACCTCTGCGTGACTGACATTTTCGTCCTGCAAAGGCGCGGATGTCGCGTCCGTCGCCGTCGAGCAAACAGGAACTTCGGATGCGTGATAGCAGCCGTGATCGCGTCGAATTTTAGCCGGGTTGCGCTCGAAGACCTTGGCGCTGATGTGGTGCGGAAGCGTGTTGATGCTGTGAATCACCGTGTCGGCCGCGCCCATATAGAAGACACAATGCGTCTCGGGGCCGTGCGATTTGCCGAGGAGTTCGCGCACAACGCCACATCTTTTGGGGAGTGGTCGCGACAAACACGAGGTCGTCTTCCTCAAACAGTCGTTGCCGTGCGGAATGAGCGTCGCGCCGTTGCGTTTCACCGCGTGTGATGTGGAAAAGGGATCGGAGGGTGAGGCGATTTCGGCGAGGGGGCGATTGAGTATGCTCACACCCGCGGCGCACCTTCACGGCAAAAGCAGAGCTTTACCGTCGCTCACTTCCCACCACTGGCGCCCACGGGCGAACGATGAGGTGATTGATTTCGGCGGCGGCGAGCATTTCGGGATAGACTCACGCTGTCGATGCCGGCTTTGAGGACTCCTTATAGTCGTGGGCGGTGTATTCGGCGTTGTCCACGCGCGCCACAGATTTGAGGGCGCCGAGTCTTTTGGCCAGCATGCAGCACGTGATGTTGCGGCTCGTCGGGCGTGACGCCGATGAAGAGATCGGCGCCCGCTGACATTGGCTTCTTTGCAACAAAGAGATAGAGCGGGCGAGCCGCACAGCGTGAGGATATCGACGCACGAGCCACGCTGTTGAGCGCTTTTGCTGTTCGTCGATGAGGGTTACGTCGTGGCCCGTCCTTGAAAAGGAGTTTGGCTAAGTGGCTGCCGATTTGTCCGGCGCCGCAATACGATGCGCATGAGGGAATGAGCGGAAGAAAAGAGGCGTGTGAAAAACGCAAAAGGAGCGGCCGAAGGCGCGCGGCCCGAATGAAGGCGGCAGTGCGCGGTTGTGGCCAAACAAAGGGTGTCGCACAGGGCGACAGTGCGAGCCTTTCGTCCGCTCGGGGGCACGACAATCCTCGGTGAGCGGTGGGCTGCAAGGTGTGTGCCTTTTGGTAGCCGGCGGGTCGTTTTTCGATCGCCGCGGGCGGAAGGCGAGCGCGCGGGTCGTTGTGTCAAACGCGTGGGCGCGGCGGGCGCGGCGAGTGCAGCGCGGAAGGCACGGGCGAAGCTTTTCGCCGTCCATCGCGCAGTCTTTGCGCTGTTCGCCCACACTGCCGTGTTCGATGAAGCGGTCGGGCAGACCGAAACGCTCCACCGGCACCTGAATGCCGTGGTCGGCCAGGGAGTTCGAGCACGGCCGAACCGATGCCGCCTTCGCGCGAGGCGTCTTCGATGACGATGAGGCGGCGGTGCGTGCGCGCTATATTAATAAGGAGTGCCTCGTCGAGCGGTTTGGCAAAGCGCAGATCGACGTGCGTGATGCGCCCGTCGGCGGGAGCCTCGCCCTCAAAGTCGAGTGCACCTGTGGCTGCCGGGAGCTCAACGGCCAACTGCGAGATGAGATCGGCCGCTTCGGCGCCGAGGGGGCCGAAGGTGAGGACTGCCAGTGTGCCGTCGCCTTTTGCGAAGCAGGCGGCCGCGACCGATTTCGACGGCTTCGAGCGGGCAACGCCAGTCGAGCGATAGCCGGCACCGCGCGGGTAGCGGATGACAAAGGGGCCGCCGCCGGGCAGTTGTGCCGTGTACATGAGGCGGCGCAGCTCGCATTCGTCCATGGGCGAGGCGAGGGTGAGATTGGGCACCGTGCGAAGCGCCGCAATGTCGAAAGCACCGTGGTGGGTGGGGCCGTCTTCGCCCACGAGTCCCGCACGATCCAGACAGAACACGACTTGCAGATTGAGCAATGCCGTGTCGTGGATGATGTTGTCGTAGGCGCGTTGGGCAAAGGCGCTGTAGATGTTGCCAAAACGGCACCATGCCCTCTTTGGCCATGCCGGCCGAGAAAGGTCACGGCGTGGCCTTCGGCAATACCCACGTCGAAGGTGCGTTCGGGCATGACGCGTTGCAACAGGTGCATGCTGCAGCCCGTGAGCATGGCGGGCGTGACGCCGACAATGCGCTCGTTGGTGCGCGCCAGTTCAACGAGGGTTTCGCCGAACACGTCTTGGAATTTGGGCGGCGCATCGCTCGTTTCGCCCGAAAACCAGGCGCACACCGGCAGCGGCGTCGAACTTTCCCGGTGCGTGCCACACCACGGGGTCGCTTTTCCGCGCGGTCGTAGCCCTGCCCTTCACCGTTTTGATGTGCAACAGGCGCGGCCCGGTCATGGGACGCAGGGCACGGAGCAAGCGAACGAGCGAGATCACGTCGTGACCGTCGTAGGGACCGAAATAACGGATGTTGAGTCCCTCGAAAATGTTTTGTTCGTCAGAGAGAAACGACTTGAAGGCGTTGTTGAGCCGGATGAGCCGCTTGCGACGCGAGGGCGGCAACCAGCTCCAACTCTCGAGGCGGCGCGCCAAACGGTTGCGCAATCCGTTGTAGGCCGAGGAGTGTGAAGATTGAGCAGGTAGCGTTTCATCCCCCGACCGAGTTGGAGATGCTCATATCGTTGTCGTTGAGGATGATGAGCAGGTTGTTGGGCGTCTCGCTCACGTTGTTGAGCCCTCGAAGGCCAGTCCGCCGCTCATCGCGCCGTCGCCGATGACGGCCACCACGTGCTTGTCGGTTTCGCCGCGCTGCATGGTGGCCACACTCATGCCGAGGGCGGCCGAAATGGAGTTGGAGGCGTGGCCGCAGGCGAAGGTGTCGTATTCGCTCTCGGAGGGCGAGGGGAAGGGACGCACGCCACCCCAACGGCGGTTGGTGTGGAACGTGTCACGGCGGCCGGTCAAATCTTGTGTCCGTAGGCTGATGCCCCACGTCCCACACAATGCGGTCGTGGGGCGTGCCGAACACGTAGTGCAAGGCCACCGTCAGTTCGACGGTGCCCAAGCTCGAAGCCAAGTGGCCGGGATTTTGCGAAAGCTCGTCGAGGATGTCTGCCCGCAGTTCGCGGCAGAGCTGCGGGAGCTCGCGGAGTTTGAGCTTGCGCAGGTCGGCCGGCGTGTCGATGCGGAGAGGAGGGATATTTTGTCCGGATGCGTCATGTCTATAAGAGAGGCGTCGGTGGGCGACGTCGGGAGAGGGTCATTCGCCGAAGGCTTCGGCCAACTGGTTGCGGCGGAAAGCCGAACGGATGTATTGCTGCATCATGGCGATGGCGCGCGAGTTGTCGCCGCCGTTGGGCAGGATGATGTCGGCATGCTGCTTCGAGGGTTCGATAAACTCGTCGTGCATGGGTTTGAGCACGTTGCGATATTTCTCAATCAGCATTTCGAGCGGGTGACCGCGCTCGGCGATGTCGCGCTCGATGACGCGAAGCAGGCGCTCGTCGGGACAGGTGTCGACAAAGAGCTTGAGGTCCATCTGTTCGCGCAGGTCGCGATCGTAGAAAGCGCCATGATGCCCTCGACGATGATCGCTTCGCGCGGCTCCACGTGGATCGTTTCCTTTGCAGCGCGTGCGTGAGGTAGGGAATAGGGTGGGCTGTTCGATGCCACGCCGTGGCGAAGAGTTGCTCGATTTGGTGGGTGAGCAGCGGCCAATCGAAGGCGTTGGATGGTCGAAGTTCGTGAGTTTACGACGTTCTTCGGGCACGTCCCACTGATGTTTGTAGTACGAGTCTTGGGGATGACGGCTACGGCGTTGGCCGGCAGACTTTCACGATTTTTGCGCACAACGGTGGTCTTGCCTGACCCCGTGCCGCCCGCGATTCCGATGATGAGCATAGTGTTTGTGGGCTGGTAGTTATGCGCAAAAGTACACAGAAAAACGAATCCTTGAAATTTCGCTCTTTCAAAAAGCCCTCTTTCCTACCCTGCACGCGTGTTCTCTTCCGAGCGAAGAGGTCTTTCGCCGAAAACTTTCGACCGTTTTTGACAAAAATCCCTTGTTTCGTGCGAAACAAGGGACTCGTCGGCCGAACGGGGTTGTGCCGGCGGTTGTGGCTTTATGGGGCGGAACGGCCGATCAGAGTCCGGCGGGGAGCTTGTAGCCGGCCAGACGGGCGATGATTTTCAGGATTTCGGTGTTGTCGATGCGACCGTGGAACTGCTCGCGCGCCGGCGCCGATGGCAAAGACGGGCACATAACCGTCGGTGTGGCCGCCGGTGCTCAAGCCACGTGGGCGTGCTTGGCGAGAATGCGCTTGGCCGTGGCGGCCAGTCCGCACTCGGAGGCGTAGAGCGATTCGGCACCCTTTGTCGCGACCTTCCACCATGTCGGTGTGAGGCTTTGGCGCAGCGCTTCGACTTCGTCGCGGGTGGGTTGCAATTTCGTGCCGATGCCGAGTTCACTTCCAGATCCTTGCGCACGAGGTCCCAGGTGAAGGCGTCGCCCTTCGTGCGGCGCAGGTATTTGAGCGCGCAGTGTAGTTGTAGCTGCTCATCGTTTGTGCGGCGAGCAGACGGAGGTCGAGGTTGTAACCACCGTTGCCGAGGGCGAGGCCGCCCGTTTCGTGGTCGGCGGTGATGAGGATGAGGGTTTTCTTTCGCGTGCTTCTTGCAGAACTCGTAGGCCACGCGGATGAGCTTGTCGGTGTCCACGACTCGTGCACCATGGGGCAGCATCGTTCGTGTGGCACGCCCAGTCGATTTTGCCGCCTTCGATCATGCAGAAGAACTTGGCGGGATTTTTCTTCATGAGGAAGTCGATGGCGCCGCGGGTGATGTCGAGCGAGCGTCAAGTCGCCGGGTTTGCGGTCGAGGGCGTAGGGTAGCGAGAGTGCTGTCGCGGTGGTTGGCCTCGCGGCTCTGGAAGTAGATCATGCGGTTGGCCTTGCGCCACGTGTTGTTGAACTCTTCTTTGCCGTTGGCGATGACGAAACCGGCGTCGCGGGCTTGGGTAGAGGTCAGCCTCGCCTTCTTTGAGCGGGGCGGGCTTGAGGAAGGAGCTGCCGGCGAAGAAGTCGAGTTGGACTTGACGAGGTCGCGACCGATCTCGGCGTACATCTTTCGGTGCTTCTGGTGGGCGTAGAAGCAGGCGGGGTGGCGTGGTCGACGCTCACGCTGGTGGCGATGCCCACCGCGGCACCGCTTCTTTGGCCCACACGGCGATGGAGGTGACGGGCGTGATGCTGTCGGGGAGTACGCCCACGGCGTTGTTATACGTCTTGCGACCGGTGGCCAGTGCGGTGCCGCCGGCGGCAGAGTCGGTGATGCCGTGGCTGTCGCTCTGGGTGTTGACGAGCGCGACGTTGGGGAAGCTCGGGAAGGTGAGGGGTTTGATGCCGCGGCGCCCTTCGACGGCGGCGAGATAGGTCTCGGTGGCGTTGACTTGGTTCACGCCCATGCCGTCGCCGATGAAGTAAAAGACGTACTTCGGCCCTTTTTGGGCGAAGGCTGCGGCGGCAAAGGCCAAACCTAAACAGAGGGTGAGAAAATTGCGTTTCATATCGTGAGATGAAATTGGATGTTGGCTTGTGAGGTCGGTGGGCGGGGCGGGATTGCGGCGTGTCGTCCGATGAAATGGGCAGAGCGGGGCAATGGTGGACCGATTTGCAACACCGATGGAGCAGTTACAAATTTTTACGGCGACGACGGGGTGCTTCGTGAGGCTTTTTGCGTCGAGGGCAGGGGTGGCTTTTGTGTTTTTAGCCGAAAGGACGTAGGAACTGTGGGGCGTTGCTTTCGGCTCGTTGGCGGAGAACCACGATGCGCTCCTTGCGGAACGCATCGTGAGGGGTGAAAAACGCGCGGGACTTTACCTGAACGGGGGACTTATTTCAAACTGTCGGCCTTGGCGCGGAGGCTGTCGATCTCGGCTTTGTAGGGGTGAGGACGACGTTGACGTCGCGGACGTTGCCGAAATCGGTGCCGAGCACGACATCGAGGCGATAGCTCTGGCCGTCGGACGAATTGGAGACGCGGTGCACACGACCGACGAAGATGCCGGGGGGGAAGACGGAGGAGTAGCCGGAGGTTTCGATGACGTTGCCGGAACGAACTTTGGCGTAGCGGGGCACATCGTCGACGTGGGCTGCGCGCGTGCCGCCGTCCCAGAGCAGATAGCCGAAATGGTGGCTGCCGCGCACGCAGCGGAGATGCTCGACTTGCTGTTGGTGACGGGAAGTACGAGTGAATGGCGCTTGCCGACGAGATAGATGATGCCGACCACGCCACCGCCGCCCACAACGCCCATTTCGGGGCGGATGCCGTCAGCGCTTCCGCGGTCGATGACGAGGTAGCCGTCGCCGCCGGAGCGGATGTTGTTGCTCACCACGCGAGAGGGGAGGAGGCGGTAGCCGTTGAGCTGTTGGAGTACGCGGCGTTCGGTGTGGTGCTGTCGTGTTGGGCTTCGGCGAGGGCGTCGCGCAGGGGTGGCGTTCTCACGTTGCAGGCGGATGTTGTCGTCGGTGAGGGCGCTGCTGATGTTGCGGAGGTTGAAAAACTCTCGGTCTCGGTGTAGGCACGGTTGAGTTGTGCACTGCCTTCGCCGGCGGCGGTGAGCCACACGCTGCCTTGATAGTCGTTGAAGCGGAAAGGAGGGTGGGACTCACGATTTCGAGCACGACGAACAGGAAGATGTAGTTAGCGACGGAGAAAATCGAGAAGAATTTGCATGGGGTGGGAGATTGACGGGGCTTTGGCGTGTAGCAGGAGGTCTTGAGGTGTTCCCGGTGCGTTGTTTCGCGGTTTTTGGACGGGTTGTTGCATGCCGCCGTGGGATGCCGGATACAACCTGCGTGTTGTTTTGCAGCTTTGGGCGGGTTGTTGCGCCGCCGTGGGGTGCCGAATACAAGCTGCGTGTTGTCGTGTGCTTATAGGCTGCTGTGGCGCAAAATGCCCAAAGCGCCCCGCCCGAAAGGTCGGACGGGGCGCCGGTTTGAAGGGGAAGCGTGCGGGAAAGCACGCGGGTGCGCAACGAAAAATGGGGAAGTTCGAAGGAAGTTTCCCATCGGTTGGTGCGCGGGTTCGTCGTTTTAGTGTCGCTTAGCGCATGAGGCAGGGATAGTCGTCGAGCATTTTCGAGGCGCTTTGCCGGTGCCTTTCGCCACGCAGAGAGGGATCTTCGGCCACGTGGAAAGGAATGTTGATTTTGGCCGTCAAACGTTTGTCGAGTCCGCGCAACAGGGCGCCGCCGCCGGTGAGATAGATGCCGTTCTTGACAATATCGGCGTAAAGCTCGGGAGGCGTGTTGCTCAACGCGTTGAGTACGGCCGTTTCGATGCGTGCTACGGAGCGTTCGAGGCAGTGTGCGATCTCTGGTAGCAGACTGACACGCTATCGGGAGCGCTGTGATGCGATTCGGGCCGTGTACTACGTAATCGGCGGGGGCTTCGTTGGCGGGGAGCTCAGCCAGCGCTGCCGACCTGGATTTTGATGCGTTCGGCCGCTACGTTCCGAAACAGAGACGTTGTGTTGGCGGCTCATGTACTCACGAATGTCGGCCGTGAAGTCGTCACCGGCCATCTTAATGGAGTTGTTCGAAACGATACCGCCTATCGAAATGACGGCAATCTCCGTGGTTCCGCCGCCGATGTCTACAACCATGTTGCCTTTCAGGGGCATTTACGTCGAGACCGATACCGATTGCAGCGGCCATGGGCTCATAAATGAGATAAACGTCGCGACCGCCGGCGTGTTCGGCGCTGTCGCGCACGGCACGGAGCTCAACTTCGGTGGAGCCGGAGGGCACTCCGATGACCATTCTTATGCTGGGAGTGAAGAGATGTCGGCTGGTTCGCACCATATTGATGAGGCCGCGCATCATTTGCTCGCAAAGCGTTGAAGTCGGCAATCACGCCATCTTGCAAAGGACGGATCACGCGGATCTTTTCGCTCGTCTTTTCATACATGAGCTTGGCGCGTTCGCCGACGGCGATGGTTTTGTCCGAGCTGGGATCGAGGGCAACGACCGAAGGTTCGTTGACGGCGATCTCACCATCGGCAATAATGATGGTGTTGGCCGTGCCCAGGTCCATGGCCAGCTCGCGTTTCATCGAGAAAAAGGAGGAGAAAAATTCCCATTGGGCAATGCGGTTGTTAGAAAGTGGAGCTAGGGAAATAGCGTCGGGTGAATGTTTCGAATTGTGCGTCAGGCCTTTTTCGAACCAGTCGTGGATAGCCGTGTCGTAGTGCGAAAGAGGTGGCGAAAGCGCGTGTGGCAAAGCCGCGACGCTCGTCGAGTGTGGTTTCTGCACCGCGCGCTTCTACGATTTCGAGCAGGGGAGCGTAGTCCGATTTCGAAGAAACGATCACCACATCGTTGAAGTTTTGGCCGCGGCGCGGATCAGCGAAAATGCCGCCGATGTCAATTTTTCTCAATGATGTCGGCTGCTGAGGCGCCGGAGACTACGAGTGTCTTCGAAAGGATAGAGATCTACGATCACCAAGTCGATGTTGCCGATCTCATACTGTGCCATTTGCTGCACGTCGTCGGCCAGATTGCGGCGACCGAGGATGCCGCCGAACACTTTGGGGTGAAGTGTTTTCACACGTCCGCCCAAAATGGAGGGATAGCCCGTGAGGTCTTCCACGCGTTCGCAGGGAAGTCCCAACGAACAGATAAAGTCGTGCGTGCCGCCCGTGGATAAGAATTGGACGCCGTGGCGATGCGGGGCGCGGAGCAGCGGTTCGAGGCCGTCTTTGTGATAAACCGAGACGAGGGCGGTTTGGATTTTGCGATTTGTGGCCATGCGCAATGTCGGAGTTTGGTATTTGGCCGCAAATATACGGAAAACTTTTGGATTGGCGTATAATTCGCCCGCGCATACCCAAGACTTTTGCGCAAAAAGATTTTTCCCGCCGGTCGTCTCTTGTTGCGCGCGTTCCCGCCGGTGTGGCGGATAAAGCGCGCGATGAATCCAGCCCGTGCGCCCTTTCGAACGAAAAGTCCGTGCAGCGAGCCCCTCCCGCTGTTTGTGTTGACAGCGGGAGGGGTGCCTATATATATAAGGAGTCGATGGCTCAAACGCGAGGTGCGGCCATGCGAGGTTCGCGATCAGTGCGTCACGATGAGGCGACGTGCCACGCGGGTGCCGGGCGTGGTGATCGAAAGCACATAGGCGCCGGCCTTAAACTGTGCGAGGTCGATCACTTCCTCGTGGGCTTGTTGCACCCACTGAGGTGGCGTTGCAGCAACGCGCGTCCGTCGAGCGTATAGACCACAGGGTGGCTTCACGCTCGGGGTTGTTGAAGAGCACGCGCCAAGCAGTGGGCGTGCGCGAGATGCTTACCGGTTCGAGGCTGGCCGAAGGGCGCGCCAAACCTTCGAGTTGGCCGATGCGAAGGGCTTCTTTCAGTCCCTCGTAGGCGTCGACCAGACCATAACCGTAGTGGCTGTCCCAATCTTTGCCCTTCATGTCCAGCGTGCTTGCGCGAAGTCTTTTCAGAATCTCCATCACCTGCTCGTACGACAGGGTGAGGGTAGCTGCAACCTACAGCGCGATCGTGCCGGCCATGAAGGGAGCCGCTTGCGAAGTGCCTTCCATCAGACCACATACCACGATTTGTCTCGCCCTCTGCCCACCGAAGTCGTCAGGAGCAAGTCTTCATCGCTGGAATCGAAGCCTCGGCCAATTTGTTTTGCGCACTGTTGATGAGCGAACCGGGAGCCAACACGGCGGGTTTGAGATAGTTCTCGTTGAGAACGGGCCGTTGGACGAGAAACTGGTGATTTGTCCACTTTCCTCGCTGATCTTTTTCGCCCTTGTAGTCGGTGTTCGTGCATAGGCACCTACGGCGATGGCGCGGGGAATGGAGGCCGCACCTTCGCCCACGATGTACTCGTCATCGGCTTTGGAGCGTTGCCGCCTCCGTGGCCTTTCTGGCGCGCTGAAACGCCGGCCGAAGACCGTGCCGTCCACCCACACGTGGAGGTTTTCGGCCTTTTGATGTCGGCTTTCGCTGTGATCTTAAAGCCGATTTTCATATTGATGTCGTCGGTCGCACCGTCTTCGCCTTCCTCACCGGGGAGCACGGCGTTTTCCAAGCCGCGCGGAGGTCCAGAAAAATAACGGTGCAATTCGCGGTTGTTGTTGGCGTTGACCGCCGAGCTCGCTGCTCTCGTCGATCACTTTTTCCAATATTCGGCCGTTTGCGGGAGCATTTCGCCGCCCGAATAGAGGAAAGGGTGTGATTTCGAAGTGGGTTGCGCCGTCGACGCGCTGCCCTAGATGTCCACGTTGGTGTAAATTGATCTTCCGCCTCGCCGTCGATCACACTTTGGAAATCGACATCGACCAACAAGTATTTGGTTTCGCCGGGCGAGGGTGGCTTGCGAATGGATGTGCAGGGTCACCTTCGTTGCCCGCGGCCGCGTGATGAATCCGCCGCGGCCGTCAGGGAGTTCTGTCAATGCTTTGGTCGCAGTCCGTCGTGCCGTCGTGAGGGCCCGTTTGACTGCCGAAACTCGTGTTGACCACCCAAGGTTGTTTTGGCCTGTTGGGCGTATTCCTTCACGAATTTACATCCCTCCATGATTTCCGCGTCGTCAAACGAGGAGGGAATCATGATGATGTCGGCTTCGGGTGCCACCCTTTCAGGCCGGTGTTGCCGACTTCGCTGCCCGCCGCGATGTTCGTCACGTGTGTGGCGTGTCCCGTCTCGGGGTTTCGCGAGGTCGGTGCCGGTCGGGATCACAGCGGGTGGGGCGGGTGTCCTTGTTCTCGGAGGCTTCGCTCGAATAGCCCGAACGATCCCAGAGCATCTTCACGCGCGAATTTTTCGACGTGGGGTCGAGAAACGCGGCGTGGCGGAATTCAAAACCTTGGTCGATGACGCCGATCACGACCCCGCGGCCGGTGAAAGGGGTGTCGAGACCCGTGCCCGTGTGCACTGGGTCACACCCGCATCGGCGCGCGCTTTGTTGAGCGAAGGGCGGAGCTGACAGGGGAAAAGTGAGGCGTTCACCTCGGGAAGGGTCGACTAGCGTGTCGAGCGCCGCGGCGGGCACAGTGGCCGTCACCATGGCGTCGGCGGTGATCACGGTGGCCGTTCCGCCCAAAGCCGTGATGTGCGCCGCCACGTTCTCGGCCGCGCCTTCCACGGTCGAGATGCTCAGGCGCAAAGGCGCGTTGACGTTCACCACACGGCCGCGCAGGCGGAGGTGCGTGTCGCTGCTGTCGGCGCTGCTGCGTGTGGCACGTGCCAGTGCAGCGCGACGTTGTACGATTTGGCTGATCGCTGCGTCCATTTTGCCGGACGGGGCGGCTTGTTGTGCCGAGCCCCTGCGGCGCGTAGCTCAGGCCACCGAACAGAGGAGGCCAAATAACGGAAGACTATTATGTTTCATTGAGATGAGAATTGATGCAAATTTCGCCCGAGGGCTTGACGGCGAAAATACGCATAAAAATATGAGATTGCGAGGGCGTTCGCCGCGGAGAATGCGCAAACGCTTTTCACCCTTGCAAGACCGAGCCTCGGCCGCGCACCATTCAGTCGAAAAAGCGACAAACGGTGCGTGCGCTGCGCTCAAAGTTGTGCTGCGGTTTGCGCCACGCGGCGAGCGATGCCTTCGAGCCGCCGTGAGCCCGTAAAGCCAAAGCCGCCGTGAGGTTGTAACCGCCCGTCACCCGTCGATGTCGAGCACCTCGCCCGCAAAGAAAAAGTCCCGCACGAGCGCTCCATCGTCTTGGGCGACACGGACGACAGATTCACGCCGCCGCATCCAGAGTCGCCCCTGATGGAGGTGCGCCCCGCGATAGGCATAGGCATCGGCCGTGAGCACAGTGGCCAAGCGGTTGAGTTGCTGCGGTTGAGTTCGGCACGGCGCGGTCGGTCCGGCCGCCCTGGCGCGCTCGAGGAGCAACGCCCACAGCCGACTCCGGCAGAGTCGAAGGCGCGCACGCTGCCGCGCGACCTCCGTGGGCGGCAAACAGCGTGTAGAGTTCGCTCAGCGCGGCGGCGGTGTCGGACGTGCCGCACCCAACCGATGAGCAGCGTGCCGCGATGACCGGCATCGGCCAGCAGGCGCGCACCATGGGCCGAGGCGTAGCACGCCCGGCCCTCACGCCTTGGCGCGTGATGCAGCAGGGCCCCTCGGCGCGCACTTTCGTTCCGCTCAGCGCGAGCGTCGCCGCCACCGTCACGCCCGAGGAGGTGGCGAGCGCCGCGCTTCAAGGCGCAGGCCGAAGAGAGAGGGCAGGGGCGGCGATCTCGTGACCCATGGCGTGCCACGGGGCGAAAGGCTTCGGGGCGCGACAAACACGCCGCAGGTCACCGCCACCTGTGCGAAGGCGTCGCCGAGGGGCGTCGCCGTGCCGATCGATGAGCGAAAACGTGCCGTTGGCCTGCCGTTCCACCCCTGCACGTCACGCCCGTGCGCAGTTCCACGCCGGCGCGCTGCGGGTGGGTGAGCAGGGGCGTTGACCACGGTGTCCGACTGTTGCGAAGCGGGGAAAACGCGCCCTTCGGCCTCGACGCGCGGCGCGCACCGATGATTCCACCATTGCATCAGCGCCGCGGGCGCGGGGTGGCGCGCAGCAGGCGGCTCATCAGGCGCGCACCGCGCAGTACACGCAGCGCTGATGTCGTCGACGTGGGCAAAGGTGTTGATGCATTAGCGACCGCCGCCCGTGCTGCGCACTGGCGAGCGGCGTGCCGCTGCGTTCGAAAATCACTACCGGTTCGTGCGCAAAAGCGTCTTGAGCGGAGCGCAAGTAGGCGGCGGCGCCGCCGCCGAGGATGGCTGTGAGACATGGGGGAGAAAGAGGCGGTGAAGAATGAAGAGAAGGTGGGGAGGGGACGAGGGACGTTTTTGGGGAAAACATGTGGTGTTTGTCTCAAAGACGTCCCATTTTAATCGTCGGCGTGGCGTTTTCGTCGAGCGTCGCCGTCGGCCGATCATTTTTCATCGGCGGCCGCTGCCGTCATCGGTCGCTGATCGAAGTGGGGGCGGCGGTTTTCGACAGGGTGGTGAGCCGTTCGAGGCGGCGAAGGGCAGGGCGTTCACCCACCACAAAAGCACGTCACCCGCCAGGGATGGTGCGCGAGGCCTCACTCGCCTCGAGGGGTGCCGGAACGATCCTCGAAAACCGATGATCATGCAGTCGTAGACGTCGCAGAATGCCGCTGTCGGCCTCGTGGTGCCCACGGGTTCTGAATGCCGCGAGACGGGCAGGCGGCGCAAAGCGCAGGCTGTGGTCGGCATTGTCGGTGGGGGCGCGGCGTCGGCCTCGCTGCATTTGCGCGGCGAGGGTTTTCCAACCCCATGTCGTCGCCGATCGCCTCGAGCACGTCGCCCGGATAGATGTGGGATGCTGCCGTCGGGGATGTTGATGCGCCGATCGCCGCGCGAGCTTCCGCTGCCACGTGCACGTGAAGCGCTGTCTGGTTCTAGCTCCTGCAGTGCTTTTGCCCCGCCCAGTGGCTGCAGGCGGAAGGGTGCAGGGCGCACGAGGTGCAGATCGTGTGCGGCCAAACGACCGGCGTAGTTGCCCTGCGCGTTGAGCGCGAAGCCGTTTCGCGTTGCGTGAGGTTTTGGCGGAAACGGCGCTCGATGCGGATGCTTTGATACTTGATGCGGCGCGGCGCAGATGAAACCGAAGGTGGTGACGGCGGCCAAAAGGTGATAGTATCCAAGCGTAGGGGCGAAAGGTACTCGAGATGTAGAACAGCGTGTGAGAGCCAGCGTGATGCGGAGCGCCATCGTGCAGCCGATGAGCATTCGCCCCGCCAAGTGCTTGCGCAGGGCGGGCGGCGGTCGATCGGTGTTTGCGCGCCACAACCGGGCGGATGAAGGGCGACGATCCACAGCGTGATGAGGCCCGTCACCGCGTTGCCCGCCAGTGGGTGAGCAGGTTGCGCAGGGCCGGCAACAGAGGCGGAGAAACTCAGCACCACGGTGGCGAAAATGAGCACACACCGTGACGACGGTCTGGGCACCACGGCGGAGATGTTGACCCACGTGGGCCGGCACCAGCGCGGTGTGGCGGGTTCGGCGGCGGTCGCTGTTGTGCAGCAAGTTCGGTGGCCACGCGGTCGGCGTCGATGCGTTTGATGTAGTGGCGAGCGCTGCGCCACAAAGCAGTGAGGCCGGATCAGCCAAAGCGGATCATGTGAGGGGTGAGGAAGGTCGTGATGATGCTCACCGCCACCACGATAGGGTAGAGGTGTGGGCTGGTCACGTTGAGCGAGACGCCGAGGGCGGCGATGATGAAGAGCAAATTCGCCGATCTGTGCCAGCGAAGCCGCAGTTCATCGCGCGGCACGGCGGATGACCAGCCACCACAAACGAAGTGTGCCGAAAGCCTGCCCGCCCCAGGACGGCGGTGATGACGAGCACAGCGCCCAATGCTCTACGAGAATGCCGGGATTGACCATCATGCCCACCGAAGACGAAGAAGATGGCGCCGAAAAGGTCCTGATCGGCGCGGTGAGTTTCTCGATTTTTCGGCTTCGAGCGTCTCGGCCAGATGCTGCCCATCATGAAGGCGCCGAATGCCGACCGGTAGCCGGCGCGATCCGCCAGCACGACGAGCGAAAGCACAGCCCGGCAAGCGCAACGACCACGAGGGTTTCGTTGTTGATCAAGTTGCGCGCACGACGCAGGAAGGCCGGCACCACATGATGCCCACCACAAACCACAAAACGAGGAAGAAACCGAGAGATGAGGGCTTCTCGCCAATTCGCCGCCCTGAAATTGCTGCAGAAACGGCCGTGGCACGAGAATGACCATGAGGAGGATGCCGAGAATGTCTTCGAGAATCAGCACCGAAAGCACTTCGCCGGCAAAATTCTTGCTGCGCAGACCGAGGTCGTCGTGAGGCTTTGTAGATGATGGTGGTGGAAGACATGGCGAGCATGCCGCCGAGAAACGACTGTCGGTGCTGCTCCAGTCGAAAAAGGCGACCGGTGGCACCGCCTACGCCGATCATGCGGCCCATCACCCGCTGGCCGCTGCCACTAGGGCGCATGCCCATTTCAATATCTTCTTGATAGAAAACTCCAAACCGAGCGAAAGCATCAAAGAGATGACGCCGATGCTGCTCCAGAGTCTCGATGGACTCGATCTTCGACCGTGGGCAGGTAGGGGCATGTGGGGCCCAGCCGAGAAAACCGGCCACGATGTAGCCCAACACGAGGGGCTGTTTGAGACGCTTGAACAACACGGTGACCAAACCGGCCACAATGAGGATGATGAGCCAGGTCGGAAATGAGCGGCGGAGAGGCTGTGCATAGGCAAAAGAGGGCTGTGAATGAGAATGATGCACCGCCGAAGCGGTTTGCTACAAAAATACGATTTTTTTGTCCGGCGGTGGGCAGAAGTTGGGCTGTTTTTGCACGCCGAGGGCGTTTTTGTGCCTGATTTCCGCCCTTCTGCAGGCAAAAGCGGTGGTGTTTTTCACAAACCGTTCGCCTGCGACGCGATTCGCCCCCGCAAACGGCTTGCGAGTGAAAAAGAAAAATTGTATTTTTGCTTCGCTTTTCCGTGCATATCTATCGTACAAACTCAAACGACTCGACACTTTTATTTTAGGCAAGTTCCTGCAACTCTTTGTGGGGGCTTTCTTCATTTGTCTGTTTGTGTTTGTCATGCAATTCATGTGGCGATATGTCGATGACTTGGTGGGCAAGGGGCTTACGGCCATTGTGCTCGGCAAATTCATGTGGTATGTGAGTGTGAGCTTGGTGCCCACGTCGCTGCCGCTCGCCGTTTTGCTGGCCTCACTCATCACTTTCGGAAACATGGGCGAGAACCTCGAACTCCTTTCGATGAAGGCGGCCGGCGTTCCCCTCGTGCGCATCATGCGACCCATCTTCCTTTTGGTGCTGCCCCTCACCTTTGTGGTCTACTACTTCCAGAACAACATCGCCACCGACGCGCAGGAAATCGCTCCGCAGTCTGCTCGTTTCGATCAAAATCTCGCAACCGGCCGTCGAAATCCCCGAAGGGGTGTTCTACAGCATGAAGAATTTCAACCTTTATGTCGAGAAGAAAAACGCCGAAACGGGCATGCTCTACCACACCATTATATATAGGTGGATCAAAGCTACGACCGCGCGCAGATTGTGCTCGCCGATTCGGCGCGCATTGAGCTGACAGCCGACAAAAATGCACATGCGCCTCACGCTTTGGGACGGCGAGCAGTTTCAAAACCTCAAGTCGGACAACATGACGGTCTTCAAATCGCAGGGGCGTGCCCTACGATCGCGAGACATTCAGCTACAAACAGCTGATTTTTGACTTCGATTCAATTTCAATGAGTTGGAAGCCAATCAGTTTGCCGATATTCCCGCAGGCAGGACATGCAGGAACTGAACCACTACGTCGATTCAGTGAATCACCTCATCGACTCGTCGGCGGTGGCCTATTTCAGCAGCATTTCCACCGTGCAGGTCTACGGCGCAAAGCCGCTTTCGCGCAAAGATTCGCTGACGGCGGTGCGTAACTTTGAGCAGCACCCCGTGAGTTTCGACAAACTGCTCAAAAAGTGGAAGGAAGACAAACTGATCCCTGCGCGGCAAAACGCCGTGGCGCTGACTGCAAAGTCTTTCGTCGCAATATGATTGGCAAAGTGAGACGGTGGAGGATCAAATCTGGTATCTCCGCCGCCACGAAGTGGAATAGCACCAGCGCATCACGCTGTCTTTGGCGTGTTTGCTCTTCTTTTTCATCGGCGCCCCCCTCGGTGCGATCATCCGCAAGGGTGGTTTGGGCTTGCCGACGGTGGTTTCGGTGCTGATCTTCATCTTTTATTATGTGGTGAACACTCGGGCATGAAATAGCGCGCGACGGCAATATAAATATGGTGTTGGGCATGTGGATTTCAGAGCATGATTTCTCGCACCGGCGCGCCTATCTGACGTTTTAATGGCCAGCCGCGACGTGGTCTTCAACCGCGATGTGGTGATGGAGCGCTTCGGAAGTTCTTTTGCCCTGCGCATCAAACGACACGTCTTCCGCAGAGGTAATCCTCACACGCGCCCGACTGGGACGCCGATCGTCGACTCGCCGTTGCCGTGCGTCGCGACTTGGAAGCCTATCCGTACGCCTCTGGTTGCCGCCGGAGTGGCTGCGCTTTTCTTCCGACATCGGCCGGACGAAATCGTAAAACGCTTGGCCAAGCAACGTCGAAGCGACGTGGAAGATCTCAACAACAGCCCTCGCCGCAGATTCTTTCGGTGTTGGGCGACATGCCCGTGCTGTATGAAGCGGGACGCGTTCGCCCTTTGCGCATCGCCGCGTGAGATTGGTGCTGGCTGTCTTCTTTCCCCTCGGACTCGTGGTGCGGCTGCGCGTTTGGCGCTTCCGTTTCCGTTTGGCACGCGGTTGCGGCAACTTCGCAAAAGCCCTCAATCATGCTCGATAGGCCTTTGCCGAAATGTTTCCCGATGCGGAACCGATGAGCGCCCATGCAGAATCGATAAGTGCCGATGCGGGTCGCAAGACGGTGATGCGCAGCCGAAAGGGCACGATGCTGAGCCGAATACCACGGTACCTTTGCCGAAATGTCCCCGAGGCTGCACGGCAGGGCACGATGCGAGAGGCGAATGGCGATGATGCTGGCGGCGAAAAGGGCACGATGACGCGGCCAGGCCTCAACTTTCAGCCGAAATCCCCGACGCCCCAGAGCGCCGAAGACGATAAATAACTGACCTACAAAGACATTTCTCTAGATATATCTCATGTCTGATTCAACTCTCACGATGAAGAAGCCGCGAGGACTTCAAAGCCGGAAGAATTCGTCATTGTCGTCGATGGTGAGGATCCGCGAAAACGAAGGCGACCTGATCACGGCCGCCGAACTCATCACGCCGGAGAAAATCAACTTCATGCTCCAACAGGGACGCGGTGTCCTCTGCGCGCCCGTCGCAAGGAGCGTTGCCGCCAGCTCAGTTGGACGCACCAAGTGCAGAGCAACACGTCGGTTCTCGGCACGCCCTTCACCGTAACGGTCGACTTGCTCGAAGGATGCACCACCGGTGTGTCGGCACACGACCGCGCCGCTACGGTTCGCGCCTTGGCCGATCCGAATGCGCGCCCCGAATGGTTCGGACGCCCCGGACATATCAACCGCTCTACGCCCAAGACCGCGGGTCCTCGCTCGTGCCGGACATGACTGAGGCCGCTGTCGACTTGGCATCGCTTGTCTGGCTTCAACCCGTGGCCTGTCTGGTCCAGAATCCTCAACCCCGACGGCACAATGGCGCGCATGCCGCAATTAAAAAGAGTTCGCGGCGCGCGAGGTCTCAAGATTGTCACGATCAAGGACTTGATTGCTTACCGACTCCAGGAGGAATCGCTCGTGGAGCGCGGAGAGAAGGTGCAAATGCCCACCGATCACGGCAATTTCCTTGAGTTCCGTTCAGACAAAAGAGCAACGGTCTCGAACACGTGGCGCTCTTCAAAAGGAACGTGGGGCGGGCGAACCTATCTCGTGCGTGTGCACAGTGGTTGCGTGACCGGCGACATTTTCGGCAGCCGTCGTTTGCGATTGTGGCGACCAACTTCACAGTCCATGGAGTTGATCGAAAAAGAGGCAAAGGTCTCGTTGCTTTACCTCAACCAAGAGGGTCGCGGCATCGGTTTGATGGCAAAAATCGCCGCCTATAAGCTCCAAGAGGAGGACTTGACACCGTGGACGCCAATGTTCACCTCGGATACGACCCCGACGAGCGCGATTATGGCGTGGGGCACAGATTTTGCGTGCGCTCGGTGTGACAAAGATGCGCCTGATCACGAACAACCCCGTGAAGCGCGCGTTGGATTGGAGGCCTACGGACTCGAGAATTGTGGAAGTGTTCCCATGGAAATCACCCCAATGAGTTCAACCACCGCTACTTGCTCACCGAAACAAGAGCGCATGCACCATGCCCTCCGCGAAAAAGTAAACATCTCCTCAGTACCGAGATCTCGCAGGTATCGGTGGAAAAGCTCTATATATGATGTCTCTCCGAATGTAGAGGAGAAACGTGCCCTCAAATGAGAGACATCTCCTCAAAAAGAAGCAACCTCTCGACAAAGGAACTGAGTCTTCCGCGAGGCACAGTCAGAAACTCTTCGATGGGAGGAGCAAAGGCGAGACAGATCGTTCACGCAAGGTATGAAATATTCACTTAAAACCCTTGATATTATGTACGATCCTCAAAACTACAATTCAAAAGTACACCGTGTCATAAAAGCGGAACCGGTGTAGTTTCGTCTCCGTGATGAAGAATGTTTTATCTGTGGATGACGTTGGCGCTGGCCATTACAGGACTTACCGCCATAGCGAGTGAGCCACCCAACCCGAAATCGTCTACACCATTTTCGCAACAGCTCCTCTTCTGCAGGACTCATCGCTGCTAATTGGGCATCGTGTGGTTTCCGTTTCTTCGCGCGTCATGAGCCTTTCGGTCACCCACGTCCGGCATTCTCTTTTCGCGATCTACGCCTTGTCGGGCAGCGTCTTCTTCTCTATCTTTTTGGTGTTCGAGATCAGGTCGATGGCGCAGACGTTCTTCATCACCGCCGGCGTGTTCGCGTCGATAAGGCGCCGTTGGCTGTTCATCAAAGCGCGATTTGTCGATGATGGCCGCAGCTCTTTACGTGGCCCTCATCGGACTGATCATTGCAACGGTGGTAAATTGGTTCTTCAGAACGACACCTTGATGTCGATTTGCAACTACGCCGGCGTGGTTATCTTCACCGCTGACGGCTACGACACCCAGAAGATCAAAAACATGTTGGTGCAGGTGGGCGATGCCGACAGCGAGACAGGACTCCGCATTTCTTTGCTCGGTAGCCTCACGTTGTGCCTGGTTTCATCAACCTTTCCTCTACCTCCTGCGTATTTTCGGACGCCGTCGTTAATTCTCCGCGTTCGCTCCATTTTACAGCTCGGAGGTACCCTTGGAACCTCAGAGTCTTCTACCCTCACTTCTCCTATTTTATCGCATCGCCATCTTTCTGCCCGTCTCAACCGACTTGCCCTTCTGCCACGCTGGCGATGTCGCAAAAAGCGCCGAACTCGAAAGCACAAGGCGTGGACATCATCAACCTCAGCGTCAGCAGGCCCGACTTCAGCGCCCGATCACATTAAAGTCGCCGCCGACAAGCCATCGACGACAACTGGTGCGCTACAGCCCGTGCCCGGTTATCTCGACCTGCGTGAAGCCATCTGCGCTAAGCTGCTTCGCGAAAAACAACCTCGAATATACGCCCGCACCAGATCGTCGTGAGCAGCGCGGTACTAAACAGGCCGTTTGCAACGTCCTCCTCTCCAGTGTCGACGAAAGGCGACGGTGATCATCCCGCTCCCTACTGGGTGGGCTATCCGACGCTGGTGCGTTTGGCCCGACGGCGCCCGTGTTCGTGAAAGCCACGATCGAGCAGAACTTCAAGATCACCCGCACAACTCAGAGGCCGCATCTACGCCCCGCCGCGCCCTCATTCTTTGCAGCCCTCAACCCCACCGGTTCCGTCGCATAGCGCCGAAGAGATGGAAGGACTGGCAAAGTGCTCCCGCCGTCACCCCAAGTCATGTCGTGATTGCCGATGAAATCTGCAGACACATCAACTGCGTCGAGCCACCACGCGTACGATTGCCACGTGCGAGGCGTGAAAGATCGCGTGGCGAGTGATCAACGGTGTGTCGAGCCTATGCCATGACGGGATGGCGCATCGGTTTTGTGGCTGCTCCTCTCGGGATTGGCGAAGGCCGTGTCGAAGGGTGCAGGGGCAATACACCTCGGCCTGCTCCGTTTCACGAAAGCCTCGTTGGAGCGCGTTCAACGGCCCTAGAGCCGGTGGAAGAAATGCGCAAAGACCTTCAGAGCGTCGCAAACGGCTTATCGCTAGAGCTGGCGTGATCCCGGTTTCGGGTCAACGATCCGAGCGCCTTCTATCTCTTCCCAAGTGCTCTTACTGCTCTCGGAAAGTCCGACGGCGGCACCATCCACACTCTCGACTTTGCGCCTCTATTTGCTCAAGGCCGCTCCCGTGGCTTGTGTGAGCGATGACTCGTTTGGTAGCTGAGTGCTTCCCTACTGAGCTATGCACCAGCGATGAGCATCGTTGAGGCCATGCGATCGTATTAAAGCGACCTGCGAACGCCTGAAATAGCGTTTCTCCTCCCCTCTCTCTTTTAGCGACCGGTGGCGACTTTCGCCGTCATCCCTACTTTCTTCGTTGCCGTCTTGGCAGCAGAACTTTTCTTTGTGGTGAGCTTCTTCCTTCTGATTGCGGGGAGAATATCCCTCGTTGGTGCGGCTACATGGTCTTGTCAGTTGCCTTCTACCGCTTTGCATGAGTGTGGGGCTGAAATAGACCAGTATAGCCCCTCATTTCTCTGTCTTTTGTCCTTTGTCCTCGAAAATGAAAGAGGTTTATGTTTACTTGAATCGCCGTTTTCCTCACTGTGGTGCTCAAAATCTAAACTTCCTCTTTTGCATGTGCTGTTTGTTTATTCTGTTGATAACGGTATTATTCTACTAAGTCTATATTAAAATGTAGGTAATGTATTATAGTGATCAGATATACATTATATTGTGAGAGATAGTATGGTGATAAAACGAAAGTAGTAGAATCGTCTTTGGTAATATTGATTCTGTAATTTCTACTGAGTGTATAATGTTGAGTCTAACTCAATTATTCTATTTGTAATCAGTTTATTTTCATTTATACTTCTCTATTTCTATTGAAAGATGGGCAAGTTCTGCTTAAGAAGAGGAAGTGCATGATAGAGTAGTGGGAGTGGGTTTGAAAAAGTCCACTTGTTTTTTGCAGCCGTGGAGTTTCGTGCAAAAGTTGTCAGGTTTCTTTTGAACAAGTGGGATTATGTGTAATAGTCTGCGCGTTTTGATTTTCAGTGTTTCGGCTGTGTGGCCTCGGGAGAACTTTCAATAAGAAGAAAAGGTGTTGCGCTTAGAAAGTGGATTGAAGTTCAGTCGGTTGAGGATATAAAAGTGGGCAGTGCACGATGTCGGCCGTTGCGAGGCATAAAAGTGGCGCGAAGCACCGCCCGAGGAGAAGGCGAGGAAATCGAGAGCAGAATAAGGCCGGAAAGCAAGAAAAGCGTAGCGGAACGTAAAATGTGAAAGCCGAAGGCGCGTAGATGTAATAAAATAATGCTTTTGCACTCAAATTGAAAGCAAGTTGCAGTTGCTCTCTCTGTTTTGTGTCGATTGTCTATTGTTGTTCGGCCGAGGGCGATTCGCGGTGCGCGCTATTTCCAACTTCCCCGCGAGCTATCTCATTCCCCATTAGCAGCTATCGTCCTTTGCTCGACGTGAACGCCACCGAGCAGGGGCATTGAAGTCATCAAAGAGTTCTTTTGCCGACAATCTTTTCGACGGCGCTGTCTTCGTCGCGTCACCGCTCCGCTGTTTGTGCTGCGCGGTTTGGGCATCAACGACGACCTGAGCGGCAAGGAACGCGCTGTAATTTTCCCATCAAAGACCTCGGCGACGCCCGTGCCGAGGTGGTGCATCGTTGGCCAAGTGGAAGCGCCTCACCCTCGCCGAATATGACGTGCAGCCGGCTGGCATCTACGCCGACATAGAACGCCATCCGCGCCGACGAGGAGTTGGGCAACATCCACTCGCTCTATGTCGATCAATGGGGACTGGGAACGCGTGATTCGCTCGAAAGATCGCACGGTGGAATTCCTGCAGAAGTGGTTCGTTCGATCTATGCCGCGATGCAGCGCACCGAGTATTTGGTGTGCGAGCGTTTCCCGCAACTCAGCCGCAGCTGCCGGCCGAAATCACTTTCATTCACGCCGAGCGCTGCGCAACTTTATCCCACGCTCACGCCCAAAGAGCGTGAAGATGCCATCGTCGCGAGAAGGGCGCAGTGTTCATCATCGGCATCGGCGGTGCGCTCGGCGACGCAGCCCCACGACCTGCGTGCGACTGTGACGACGTGTTCCACGTTGCACCTCCTCAGTGCCCGGTTTGAACGGCGACCTGCTCGTGTGGAACAATGTGCTCGGTCGCGCTTTCGAGCTTTCGTCGATGGGTATCCGTGTCGACCGCGAGCCATTGGAACGTCAGTTGCGTGAGAGCGGCAAGGGAAACGCCACCGGGCCTTTATTTCCTGCAGCCGCCTGCTCGAAGGTTCGCTCCGTTGAGTGTGGGCGGCGGTATCGGTCAGAGCCGCCTGTGCATGTATTATCTGCAAGAAGGCTCACATTGGCGAGATCAAGCCTCGATTTGGCCGGAAGACATGCGCCGCGAGTGTGCCGAAATGGGCATCACTGATTTAAAGGCGCGGATATGCCGCTCCGCAGAGATATAAAATGCACCGCGATTCCGTGTGAGTCGCGGTGCCTGTCTATGAAAATAGAGGTTCGTCAGGGCGAAAATCGCGGACGGAGCCTTCCGGAAAAGGCCAAAAAGGAGGCTGTTTGTGGAAATAGGCCGAAAACGGCGGTTGTTCGCGCTGAGCGTGCGCCGGTACGGTCAATGGTTTTGCAGAAGTTATAAGAAATGAGTAATTTTGCAACTTCATTCTCCTTACTTGCGTACGATTCCGTGCGTGAAAAATCGACTACATGCAAGCGTTTCGTTTTCGTCCGCGCTCTTGCGCGATCTTCGCTCTTATCGTCGTTCCGACGCTTTCGGCCGATCTGCTCGCCGGTTTGGTGGTGGGCATCGTCGCCTCCCGTTGCGATTGCCTTTTTGCCATCGCCGCCTCGCGGGTGGCGATGTGCAGCACACGATCGGCCCGGGTGTGGGCATTCTCACGGCCAGTATGGCCGGCATTGTGATCTCGGCATTGGGCGGCAGTCGCGTGCAAATCGGCGGCCCAACGCTTTCATCGTCATCATCTACGGGGTGGTGGAGCATTTCGGGCTTTCGGGCTGTTGGTGGCCACGATGATGGCCGGTCTCTTCCTGGTTTTGCTCGGTGTTTCCGCTTGGGGAGCGTGATTAAGTTCATTCCCTATCCCATTGTGCGTCGGTTTCACCTCCGCATTGCGCTCACGATTTTCACCACGCAGGTCAAAGATTTCCTCGGTTCCTGACATTGAAGGCGCAGTGCCGCCGGCTTTTGTCGACAAGTGGTGTGATACGTCCGTCACCTCACGACCGTGAGTTGGGACGCCTCGCCGTGGCGCTCTCGACGGTGGAATCATCGTCGGCACCGCATGCGCATTTCGAAGCGTCTGCCCGGTCTCGCTGGTGGCCGTGTGGTGACCACGGCCGTTGTGGCGCTGACCAGCGGACAGGGGTTGACGCACATTCCCACCATCGGCGATCGTTTCGGGCATCACCGCCTCGCTGCCGCCCGTCACGGCGTGGCAGCTCGATCTGGCACCGTCACCGTACCGCGCCCGATGGGAGTTTCACCTTCTCGACCCTCAGCAGGCTGCTGCCCACTGCGCTGGTCATCGCGGTACTCGGCGCGATCGAGTTTGCTCTCCGCCACTGTCGCCGACGGGGTGACGGGCGATCGGCACGATTCGAACCAAGAACTGGTGGGGCAGGGGCATAGCCAATATCGTCGCTCCGCTGTTTGGCGGCATCCCCGCCACGGGGGCTATCGCGCCACGATGACCAACATCAACAACGGGGCGCGTACCTGCCCGGCCGGTTTGGTGCATGCGGTGGTGCTGCTCGTTATTTTCCTCGTGGCCATGCCCGCTTGGCGGCCCTATATCCCCATGGCCTGCCCTGGCGGTGTGCTCGTGGTGGTGAGTTACAACATGGGTCAGTGGCGCACCTTCGCCGCTGCTCCACCACCCGAAGAGCGACGTGACGGTGTTGCTCATCACGTTTGTGCTGACGGTGGTGTTCGACCTCACGGTGGCCATCGAGGTGGGGCTCGTCATGGCCTGCCTGCTCTTTATGCGCCGCATGGCCGAAACCACCCACCTCTCTGTGCTGACGGGCGAACTCGATCCGAACGACGATCCCGAGCTCGATCTCGAACTGCACGAGTCGCTGACCATTCCCGAGGAGTGGAGGTATATGAGATCAACGGCCCCTTCTTTTTCGGTATTGCCAATAGTTTTGAGCAGATGACAGCCGAAATGCAGGATCATCCGGCGATTCGGGTCATCCGCATGCGCAAGGTGCCGTTCATCGATTCGACCGGTGTGCACAATCTCGAAAACCCTCTGCCGGATGAGCCGCCGCGACGGCACGCGCATCATTCTTTCGGGCGTGCGTCCGGAAGTGCGCGAGTGTTGTCGCGCACGGGCTTCCCGGAACTGATCGGCGAAGGGAACATTTGTTCGCACATCAGCATCGCACTGCGCCGTGCCGAGCAGATGAGTCGAAAGCCCATCGAGGGCCACGGAATAGGACCTCCGTCTTTTCGATTCACGTAGTGCCTCGCACACGTGCTTGTGGGGACGTATATGTAATAGGAGTGCCGCCGAACGATGCGCAAAACGTCGTTCAAGACGAGTTACTGCCCCTTGCTTTGCGACGCCGACGCAGTTGGCGTGCAAAAAGCCGCCCATTTTCACAAATAAACACTGCGCAGTGCTATTATTGCCGAGTTTGTCGTACTTTTGCTCATCCAGGGTGGTAAAAATGCTCGCGCCACTAGAACGCGACCGCCCTTCACTTTGAAAAGAACTGATTATTATGCTGATTCACCGTCTGAGAACTGCAGCTTGCCTCATGACGCTCTTCATTTTGCTGAGTTTCACCTCCGACCCGCGACTTCCGCAGCGCCGCGAGGCGGTAGTCAGCGCTTTGTCCTCGTCATCGACGCGGGACACGGGGGAAGGACAGCGGTGCTTCGGGCAAGATCTCGAAAGAGAAGAATATCAACCTCAACATTGCTTTGGCTTTCGGCCGAATGGTGAGCCAACTGCCCGGACGTGAAGGTGGTGTACACTCGCAAGACCGATGTGTTTCGTCACCCTCAAGGGCGCATGGACATGCCAACCGCCACAAAGCCAACCTCTTCATTTCGATCACACCAACTCGATGCCGCCCGGAGTGACCGCCCCTTCCGGCACAGAAACCTACACGGTGGGTATGCACTCGGGAACAGAAAACCTGGCTGTGGCGAAACGTGAGAATAGCGTCATCACGCAGGAAGCCAACTACCGAGCAGTCTACAAAAACTTTGATCCCAACAAATCGGAGAGCTACATTATCTTTCGAATTTATGCAGGGATCGCAATATGAAACAGAGCGTCGAACTGGCGCGGCACATCCAAACGGCTTACGGCAACCAAGGGCGTAAGAACAAAGGAGTGCACCAAGCCGGTTTTTCTCGTGTCGCGCCACGGGCATGCCCTCTGTGCTGACGGAAGTGGGTTTCATCTCGAATCCCGAAGAGGAACGTTTCTTGAACTCGAAGGAAGGCATTCAGAAATTGGCGCGCGCGTTGTATAAAGGTTTCTGCGCCTACCGCAATCGCCACTATGCTGATGCAGAACCTGTGTTGCAAGACGCCGGCATGAGCGCGCTCTTGCCGCAGCAGAGGACGCAACGAGTGCGCGCGAAGCCGATAGGGCGCTCGCCGTCGACGCGATGAGCGCTCCGGCGCCTGCGGTAGTGGGCGTAGTGCCCGTTGCCACGCGCGCTTCCGCGGTGGAAAGCGGCCGGTGATGAACCCGCCGCACCTCAACGTGCGGTGGCGGCCGTGGTGCCTGCGCCCCCTCCGGCGAAAGTCGTTGAAAAACGCCAAGCCCTGACGGTGGAGCAAACGGCTCGGCCAATGTTCCCCTCCGCCGCCCCCGACTCCTGCTCGTCCGATCGTGACGAGCGAAGATCGTACCATTCCTTTGCTGGCCGACGCGGTACTTCCCGACGCCGGTGCGAAACATGCTGTCCCTTCTGCCCCGAGCGGCCGCTTTTGAACGCGGAACCGACGCGGGGCTTCGTCCTATCGATACGGTGGCTTTTGCAAACCACCGCCGCGCGAGAACGGAAATTACTGTTGTTCAGCGTGATGGTGCGCTGCCGCAGCCCCAAAACGGTGGAGAAACCGCTGACCATTGTGGTGATTCCTCGGCCGTGGAGCAGCGTGTGGCGGCCGAAGCCTTGTTGGCAACGAACACCCCCGCGCCAAAGCCGTGAATGCCGTCGACGAATTGCCGGCCTCGTTGCCCCACACCGAACAGGTGCATTCGGCGTCGAAGCCCCACACGGTGCCGAAGCATGTGCCGACACCTACACCGCTCCGCTGAAAGGGGCGAAAAACAACGGTGGAGCGCCCACTTCCTGCCGCGCAACCGGTGACGCCCGCGAAGACCAAGGCGCCCGAAGCCAAGAAAACGACCGAAAAAGGGCGATCGCGAGAAAAAGCGGAGCCCAAAGAGGCGAAAAGCGAGAAAAAGGACGCCAAAGCCGTTGCACCGACCGCGAAACCGACGCAGAAAGAGGCGGCTACACCTGCGAAATCGGCTAAACCGGAGAAGAACGCCCAAAACGCCAAGGGCGGCAAGAAGGAAACGGGTGCCGCGCCGCGCATCACCTTCAAGGTGCAAATTTTGACCTCCGACAAAAGTTGGCTGCCGGCGATGCGCGCCTGAAAAGGCCTTACCCCGGTGAGCTTCTACCACATCGGGCCGCTGTATCGCTACACTTACGGCAGTTCGCACGACTATGCCGAAATCAAAAAGACGCTCAAAAAGGTGAATGCGCTCTTCCCCAACGCCTTTATCGTGGCCTTTGAAGGAGATCAGCGCGTCGATGATTTGCAAGCGGCCATTCGAAAGTCGCAAACTCAATAAATGGGAAGCGACGGTGCGCTTTTGCCGCCGAAGTTTTCATCCCCTTTTCTAAACAGTCTACACACTAACGCATAACTATTTCTCCTTATGAAAATCTCCAACGAGATTAAAATTGCGCTTACTGCGATTGCAGCCGGTACTCCTCTTCTTGGGTATCAACTTCTTGAAGGGCATCAATGTGTTCAAGTCGAGGCAATTCGTACTACGTTCGTTTCAAGGACGCCAAGGGCTTGACGGTTTCGAGCAAGGTGTTTGCCAACGGCTATCCGTGGGCACGGTGCGCGATATTGAGTACAACTACGACAACAACAGTGGCGTGGTGGTGCGCATTGAGTTGAACGAGAACATGGGGGTGCCCCGTGGCACGCGCAGTGAGCTGGTCGAAGCGCTGATGGGCGGGGTGACGATGAATCTCCTGCTCGGTTCGAATCCGGTGGACAACTTGGCCCCCTTCGATACGATTCCCGGTGCGGCAGCCACCACCTTGATGGGCGACGCCGGCCAGATGTTGCCCGATGTGCAGCGCATGTTGCCCAAACTCGACAGCATTCTCACGAATCTCAACCGCCTCTCGGGCGATCCCGCGCTGCAGCAGACGCTGACCAACGCGGCGGCCATCAGCGAGAACCTGAAAACGACAACGGCTCAGCTCGATCGTCTGATGGCGCGCGACGTTCCGCAGTTGATGGCCTCTTTGCATCGCACGGGAGCGAATGCCGAAAAGTTTTCGGGCAATCTGGCGAAGGTGGATGTGCAGCAAACGATGGATCGCGTGAACACCACGCTGGCCAACGCGCAGCAACTCTCCGGACAGCTCAATACGATGGTGGGCGACCTGAACCAAAAACTCAATTCGCGCGACAACAACCTCGGCGCCTTCCTTTCGGATCGCGTGCTCTACGATCGTTTGAATCGTACGGCCACGAGTGCCGATTCGCTCCTCATCGATCTCAAAGCACATCCGAAGCGCTATGTGCATTTCTCCATCTTCGGTCGAAAGGGTAACTGATTTTTCAAAATAGCGACAGCATCAATAATTGGATGTTGTCGCTGTTTTTGCTTTGGGAGGGACTATACCGTGTCCCCGGGGTGAACGCAGCGGGAGGACGTGGGGACTTTCCGCGTAAGTCATGCAGTATGTTGTTTGTTTTTCGAAGGAGGGAGGGGGATGCTGCGTTTGAGGGATTATGATGTTAAATCTTTGGCGGTGTTTGGATTGTGTGTTGAAAAAGAAATATCTTTGCAGTGTATAAAAATAGAGTGAAAAGAATTTATGTTGTCTGTATCTTGTGTTTCGACTCTCCGTTGGATTGATGCAGATGTTTGCTTGTGATTTTGGAGTGATCCTTGGGTTGAGTGCTTCTAAACCAAGTGACTTTCCTAATAAGCGCATGAGCTTTTTCGTATGATGTAAGCATCTGGAGATTCTCTCCGAAAAATAAGCATTCCTGATGAAACAAATTATTTATTTCCTTTTTCTGTGTTTTGCGCTCTCCCTGATTGCGTGCGATGACCGAATAGATGATTCGCGTAAATCGGATTTTCATGGAGACACCCTGATGTCCATTGCGTGGAACTATCCCCTAATTATGGAGTCGCACTACGGAACAAGGTATACCAATGAAGGTAACACGCGTCGTGTTCCAGTGATTCCCCGTTCGTGGAGCGGAAAGTGGAGTGGGCTTTATGTCATCGACTCGAGGACCCCAGAAGGTACGGTGTGAAAAGCCGATACGAGTCTTCTGTTGAATGTGATCGTGCGCGGTGATACCGTGGATCGACGTAAAAAAGAGTACGACGAATACGATAGGATAAGCCGATTGCGCACGGGGGAAGTGCAGGTAGGGAGAACCCCTGTGCTTTGTGGATGGATCGACTCGAGCTGTGGGTACGGATGCAAAGACCGGTGAAAAGAAATTATGGGGAAAGTATGCGCTTCGATTACGTAGCTTTTTGTACAAATATGAAGATGATGTGCCCAAAGGCGAAATACAATGGGTTGCTTGCAGAGCCGTCTCAAAGTAATTTCGAGATATAATCTCACAGAGGTTGGTCGACTCGATCCGCGTAGGAGGCTCGCGAACTGGAGCCGCGGATAAAAATATATGTTCCTTTAGGGTTTGTCGCAAGTATAATCACATGCGTGTGAGTCTATTGCTGGTTAATCGCCAGAAGTTGCATTTCGAAATTGCCATGCCCGATCCCAGTACATTGACCCCGGAAGGTTTCAAAGTGTACAGACGTGAATATATGGACGATGAGAATCTCATATTGTAGGTTCTTAGTGAATGATAGCGAGGACAGACGTCGTCCGTGAGCTGTTCGGCGTGTAAAAGAGTTTTAGGGACGGAGCAGTGTCGCTCCGCACGGTTCTGATGTGACTCTGCACCGTGTGATTTGAATGGTGTGCGCGTGCCGCACTCAGCGAAAAAAACGCCGATTTATTTGGTCGTTCCAAAGGGAGTGTGTAATTTTGCATCGTCTTCGAGAGGGCATCTCGATGATACCTGTTTGGGGTATGGTGTAATTGGCAACACTACAGATTCTGGTCCTGTCTTTCCTGGTTCGAGTCCGGGTACCCCAACCACTTGACGCGATGATTCCTGCGAATCGTCGCGTTTTTTGTTTTTATCGTGCGACAGGGACAGAAAAGTGCGCAATATCCTCATTTTAAGGTATTGTGTAGCTGTCGCAAAGCCCGTAATTTTGCAGCAAGATTTTATCTATCACACTTATGAAATTCAAATCAATTCTCACGGCAAGTGTCTTCGCCCTCGCGATGATGGGCACGCTTCCCGTATTGACCGGCTGTGAAGACAGCGAAAAAGAAGAACAACTGACGACTGTGGAGGCTTCCGGCCGTTTCGCCACGAAACTCTTGATGGACATCGGCAACGGCAAGTTGCTCCACCAAGAGATCCCCTCGACGGTGGTGACGATTTCTCCCGAAACCGCCACGACGGTGAAACTGCAGTTCAGTGCATTCAGCGTGGATGTGCAGCAGGATAAAGCGCCGTTGCACGGTGCGGATGTGCAATCGTTCACGGTGCCCGGCGTGCAACTCAAGAAAGAGGCCGATGGCAGCTTCACGTTGAGCGGTAGCCCGCAGTTCACCACACTGATGCGCCTCGGCATGGGCAACGCGCCCCGCCAGTCTGCGCAGTTCAAGGAATACAAGGCAATGGAAAGCAGCTTGCAGGGTACGTTGAAAAACGGTGTACTCCACCTCAACCTGACCTTCAAGCCCGGCTCTATGCCCATGCCCTTGTCGCTCACTTACGACGGAAGCCGCCAATGATAGCGTTCGCCGTTTTACTCTCTTTCCTTTGCTGGCCGATGCTCCTTTTGGGAGTGTCGGCTTGCGAGGGTATCTTGGGTTCGCTCTATGACAATCCGCCCGCCGAAGACCGAGTGCGCGAAGGGTTCAGCGTCAGGGACGCCGAACAGCACATCCAGCGGTTGTATGTCGATGTGGTGAGCTACAAAGATTGGGTATGTCGATTTGCATCGGCGCACCACGGCGCGCACCGCCGCGCCCTCGGCCCTCACGGGGAGCATGGGATGGCCGTTCGGGGGTGAGCTATCACCAAGCGGAACTGCCTCGACATTTCATTTCAGCAGGAACTGTTGAAAACCGATTCGCTGGTTGCGCCCGCCGAGTGGGACTTGGTGTTGCATCATTACGATGTCGGCACGAATGGCGGCGGGGCTTTGAAACCCACTTCACCCGCCTCGAAGATCTTCCCCGCGAAGGGAGGCGCGGGCCGCCTGCACGTTCGACGCTTTGCGGCCGATACGTGGAGCGACCACCGATGCTACGAAGATCTGACGGCATCTACAATTATTATATAGGGTTATCGGAATGCGCGCACGAACGAAGTGCTGAGCCGGTGGATGGACATGAACGTGAGCAATCCCTCCGACCTACACCACCAGCGGGCGCGTCTATTTGCTCCGCTTGGCCGACAGCACGCATGCCGCTTTGCATTTCAAAGACTATATGAATGCCGCGGGCGCCAAAAGGTTTTGTGACGCTCGACCACATTTATCCTTATTAAACCCTCTTCGTTTTCTCCAAAGTTCCTGCTCGGAAATGCCTGCTTTTTCGTCTGCTGTTTCTCTCCCTCCTGCTTTGTTGCTTCGGTGCCCCACGGTCAGCCGAAGCACAACGATTGCGCCCTCAGGGAGGACTTGCAGATTCGACTTTGACCACGGCGGTGGTGACGGGTACGCGCACGCCGCGTCGCATTGCCGAGAGTCCCGTGCAGACGCGCGTGATCACGGCCGAGGACATCCGCCGCGCCGATGCGAACAACGTGCAAGACGTGCTCACCCATGAGTTGCCGGATTGGAGTTTACCCAGGCCATGAGTGGTAATGTGAATTTGAACTTCGGCGGTTTTGCCGGACAGGGCGTACTCGTGCTGGTCAATGGCGAACGCTTGGCGGGCGAAACGATGGACAACGTCGATTTCGAACGCCTGAACCTCTCCGACGTGGAGCGTATCGAGATTGTAGCGGCGCGGCTGGCACTCTACGGCAGCAATGCCGCCGGCGGGTGATCAATATCATCACGCGCCAGCAAATCCACCGTCCTTACGGAACTGCGTTGGGAGATGCGCAACGGCCGTCACGACGAGTCGCGACAAAACCTCTTTTTCGCCACGGGACAAGGGCGCATCACGCGGTTGCTCACGCTCAGTCGCACGGCAGCCGACGAATATCGTTTGCAAAACCCCGGCGATGTGACGCGCCACACCAAATATTCGCTCAATCGCGTGCCCGGCGGTCGCACCTTTCAAGCGCGCGAACGCTTTGTGGTGCGCCCCGACGACCACTGGACGCTCAGCGGGAATGTGGGATACTATTTCCGTCAGCGCGATTTCGACCCCGGCGAGCGGAATCGTTACCGCGATTTTGCCGGCGGGGTGAAAGCCGATTGGAACGGCCACAACGGTCGGCGCGCAGAGGTGGGCTATCGCTTCGACCAATACGACAAAAGCGACTATTATGTCGCCACGGGACTCGATGTGCGCGACTACAGCAACGTGCAGCACACCGTTCGCGCCCTCTATTCCACGGCTTCGCTGCCTTTGTGGGCGGAAGGCCACACGCTCGAATTGACCGGCGGAGGAGATTTGGCGCGCGATTATTTGCTCACCTATCAATTTCGCGGCGATGCCCACCGACAGTTCACGGCCGACGGCTATGTGCAAGCGGATTTTCATTTCGGTGCACAGTGGGAAGCGGTGGCGACGGCGCGCTATGACTATTTCAGCGTTGGACACCACGGTCGCCCCACCACCAAACTCACGGCGCGCTATCGCAACGGCGCATGGACGCTGCGTGCCAGCTACGGGCAGGGATTCCGCGCCCCGACCTTGAAGGAGAAATATATGAATTTCTTCCTCAACGACATCTTCATCATTCGCGGCCACGAGCAGTTGCGCCTCAAGTGAGCCACAACTGGCACTGTTTCGGCCGATTGGTCAAAAAGGCGGCACGGAGGTCTCGAGCAGTGTGAGCTACAATCGCGTGCTCGACCGCATCACTACGGCCGAACCCACTACGGAGCGTGACGGATTGTCGGGATTGCCTTTTGTCGACTACATCAATGTGCCGCGTCTTACGGTGTGGAACGTACAACTCTGTGTGAACCATCGTCGCCGCCTCGGCAGCGGTACGCTGAGCGGCACCTTCCAATATGCCTTCACCCATGAGCAAGCGCCGACAGTCGGCACCCTCACGCCCTACATGCCGGCGCGCCCGCACAGCGCCACGGCACGACTGGCCTACGATCGACGTTTTCGCCCCAATATGCAGTGGGCGTGCAGTTGAGCGGCCGCTTTTGTCGGCCCTCTCGGGAGCGCGAATACAACAGTGCGACCGGCGCTTCGCGCACACTCCACTATCCGGCTTATGCTCTCCGCTTGGCCCTCACCCAACAGATGGGCACGGCCGTTCGCCCTCAATCTCACCGCCGACAACCTCCTCACTCACCGCCCACACATCTATTATTATAATGCCCTCACCGACGGACTCAATCTTTCGGTGGGGATGACCTTAGATCTCGACCGCCTCATTTTGAAGGCAGTCGCCGATCGCGCATTTCCTTTCTTTTCTCTGCTTACCGACAGCCGTTTCCTTCCTTTCTGTTGCAAGGCGAAACGGTTTTCGCGTATCTGCTCTAAAAAAACGCGGCGAATCGACCATCTGTCCGAAAAAATGTTGTAATTTCGCTGCGAAGCCTGTCTATTTACGTGGTGCATCTTCTTACTAAAAATTCTTATTTTTGCGCCCTCACTGACTCGACAATGGATAACGAATTGCTTGCACAACGCTACGAACGGATCCGCGGAATGTGATCCGCCAAGCGAATCAACTTTTCAGAGCCCAAGGCATTCGTGATGTGACGATGGACGACATCTCGAAATGTCTTCGCATCTCGAAACGCACCCTCTATCAGCTGTTTAACGGCAAAGAGGGATTGGTGTTAGCCTGTGTGAAACAGGATGTTGCCAACGACGGCGCACGGCGAGCCGAGATCGAACGACATACCGACGACGCTTTGGAAATCCTTTTCCGCGTCGCGGAGTTCAAACTCAACGATTTGCAAGGTATCAATCCGAATTATCCGCGCGAACTGCGCACCTTCCCCTCGGTGGTCGCCTTCCAAAAGGAGATGCGCAAAGAGTTTCTCAACAGCCTGCGCACCTTTCTGCAAATTGGTTGCGCACAAGGCACGATTCGTCCCGACTTGCATTTCGAACAAGCCACCAATGGGCTGATTTTCATCGTCGACGGTGCCGCGCTCTACGATGCCTTCTCCGATTACACCATCCACGATTTCATTTTCAACGTCCTCCTCGTCTTCATTCGCGGATGCGCCACTGAAAAAGGGGATTGCCCGCATCGACGAATTTATCAAACGTCACCGTACGCAGCCGTTGCCCGTGCACTGCTCGAAGAAACACCCTAATACCCGAATATGAATCATTTCTCTCTCCGTCAAGTTGTCGTCCTGCTCAGCCTGCTGTTGTCGCCGGTCGTCAACTTTCGTCTTTTTGCGCAGCATGCCCTGCCGACCGAAGACAAAGTTTATCGCATCGCGTGGCACAACAACCGCGGTCTCTTCATCACCGAGAACGATGAAGGCGGCCTGATCGTCACCGAGCGCAACAATGCGAGCAAACAGTTCTGGACGCTGATCCCCGTAGAGGGAAAAGCCGATGTTTACTACGTGCGCAACACGGCCACGAAGCACTATATCGCCTCGTGCAACCTCGCGCCCAGCAGCGCTTCGCGCATTCGCACCACCACCACGCCCACTCCTTATTATATGGCGCACAATCCCCAGGCCAGGAGCCGCTGGCGCTTGGTATTTCTCTTCGACCGATTGTGACAACTTCACAACCAGCCGGCCAACAGCCCGCGCGGTTTGAACAAAGACGGTGCCTCGTCGAACGTCATCACATGGCACGCCGGCAATGCCAATGTCGGGTCTTATTGCTGGCTCGAGGCCACCGACGATCGCTACGAACTGCGTCCCTTCACCACCGGCAACCAAGCGCTCTATGCCTTGGTCAACGCCGACAACAAAATGCTCAAACAGCAGCCCGACGGCACCTTGTCGTGGAGCGAAGGCACGAAGATCGATGCCGATGCGTGGTATTTGGAGCGCACCCCGGAAGGACGCTACCGCATTGTGCATGCTGCCGATGGAAAAGCCCTCAATAACGGCGCCACTTATAGCGTGAGCGAAGCCCCCAACGGGGCCTATCATTTCGATGCCCCCGACGGACAGCTCACCCTCGACGGCCACAACGCTTTCCGCTTCCGCGCCCTGCGTTCGGCTCTCGCCCGCCGTTTGCAAATCTACGACCTCCCTTGCGTGGCCGCAGACGCCACGCGCCTGCTCAGTCTCCAACTCACCGGGTGAAAAGGCTTGCAACCGCTCACCTTTGCCGATCCTGCCGGCAAAACGCAAGGCTACACCTCTTCACGCGCAGCCGAGCCGGACTCAATCGAGGAGAGGTGCCACGTTGCAGGTGAAACTCAATCGCGCACCCGGTGCCGGATCCGCCGCCTTCGTCTATTTCGATTGGAACCACGATGGCATTTTTCGAAACCTCCGTTCCGCTCACGGTAGGTACCTCGATGCAAACCAGCATCACCGTACCCACCGACGCCGTTCTCGGCAGCAGTCGCATGCGTCTGCGCGTCACCCTCAACGGACTCACCGATGCCGACGACGAAACCGCCGGTTTGGTCTTCGATGGAGTCGTGAATGTGGTCGAGCCCACCGGCGTAGTGACCGTCAACAAGGCACAACCCACCGCCACCACCTTCGACCTCACCGGTCGTCGCGTCGAAACTCCTGCTGCCACCGGCCTCTACATTCGCAACGGCGTACCCACGCTCCTTCAACGTCCCTAAGCATCTACTTCCACGTATCATGAAGAAAACATATACCCTCATCGGACTCGGCGCCCTCGCCGCCTTCTCCGCCCACGCCCAGCAGCGACCCAACATCATCTATCATGTGTGACGATATGGGCTACGGCGATCTCGGTTGCTACGGCCAGCAGTATATCTCCACCCCCATCGACCGCATGGCCGCCGAAGGCATGCGCTTCACCCAAGCCTATGCCGGTAGCCCCGTGTCGGCTCCCTCCCGCGCAACCTCACGACCGGACAGCACAGCGGACACACCCACGTGCGCGGCAACAAAGAGTATTGGCGCGACAAGACCGTTCCCAATCTCTATGGACAGAACGCCGACTTCGAAGAAGGATGGGCCGGTCAGGAACCCTATGACGTGAATCACAAGATTCTCCCGAAATTCTCAAAGCCAACGCTACACCACCGGTATGTTCGGTAAGTGGGCCGGCGGTTACGAGTCTTCTGCTTCCACCCCGACAAGCGAGGCGTCGACGAGTATTTCAGCTACATTTGCCAGTTCGAAGCGCACTCTACTATCCCAACTTCCTCAACGCCTTCAGCCGTTCGGCCGGCGACACCAAGACGCACCGCGTTGTCCTCGAGAAAAACATCAAGTACGGCATGCCCACCGCCGCCGACTACACCAAGCGCCCGCAATACTCCGCCGATCTCATCCACAACAAAGCCATGGAGTGGCTCGACAAGCAGAGCAACGCGCACCCCTTCCTCGGTATTTTCACCTACACGCTCCCGCACGCCGAACTTGCGCAGCCCGAAGACAGCCTCCTCCTCGCCTATAAGAATCATTTCTGCCAGGAACACAAGTTCGCCGGCCAATTCGGCAACCGTTATCACGGCACCGAAATCGCCCACGCGCAGGTTGCAGGCCATGATCACCCGTTTGGATGCCTATGTCGGTCAGATCCTTGCCAAACTCAAGGAGAAAGGTCTCGACGAAAACACCATCGTGATCTTCACCTCCGACAACGGCCCTCACGAAGAAGGCGGTGCCGATCCCACCTTCTTCAACCGCGATGGACTCCTCAAAGGGCTGAAACGCTCCACCCACGAAGGCGGTATCCGCATCCCTTCCATCGTGCGCTGGCCCGGAAAGGTCAAAGCCGGCGAAGTCTCCGACCACCAGTTTGCCTTCTACGACCTGCTCCCCACCTTCTGCGATGTGGCCGGCATTCGCGACTTCCCCAAGGCCTACCAACAAAACGAGCGCGACCTCTACGACGGCATCTCCATTCATCCCACCTCACCGGCAACACCGAAGCTCAACAGCGTCACGATGCCCTCTACTGGGAATTCCACGAGACCGATATGCTCGGCGTGCGCATGGGCGATTGGAAGTTGGTCGTTGAGCGCGGCAACTGCCGTCTTTCACGATCTCTCGAAAGACCTCCACGAAGACAACAACGTCGCAGCCGCTCACTCCCGATGTGGTCAAAAGATAGTCGACATCATCTATCGCGAGCACACCAAACCCGATTTCCGATGTTCAACGTCACGTCCCCAAAAAGCAGTGAGCCGACGTCCTCCTCATCAACTCCGTGGTTCGTCCACGGAGTTTTTGTGCGCATAGCTCCCGAAAGAGTAGGGCGAAGGGCGCGGCTTACGTCCCCTGACTTTTCCTCGTGAACGACCTCCTGCCCGTCTCCTTGTGGAGTGGATTATTTTCCACCGATTGTAGAATGCCGAAGCAGCAAGCCCGCGCAGCGCTCGATAAACTCCGGATTATCCACCTTCTTGCGCCATTCTTGCATTTTCTTGCTGTAAAATTTGGTGGAAACAAAAACTTGTCGTACTTTTGCACTCGCAAAGAGGATAAGAGCTGGTAAAAACAGCAACTAACGCTTGTCACTTTTTGTTGGAGATCCGCTAGCTCAGCTGGTAGAGCAATACACTTTTAATGTATGGGTCTTGGGTTCGAGTCCCAAACGGATCACGATGATCTGTACATCAGACATAATGTAGAAGGTTTTTACGCACGATACGTTTTTGTATCGTGCGTGTATCCCCTTTCGCCCTTCCGTTCCTCCTACTACCTCCTGATCGAAAATTCGATGAGAGGCGATACTGTCCCCAAAACGTAGCATAAGCTCCAAAGTTCTTATATTTGTGGTGCAATAACGAATCAAACAAAGAACAATGAAGATTACAGTGGAACAAGATCGGAGATTATTTCTGAAACGGCCTCAAGCGAGGCGGGTTTTAATGAGTTGATGCGCGTAACTTTTGGATGGTTTTTCCAAGCAGGAGCGCGCCTCTTCTAGAGGAGCATAAAGGTGAACAGGGGTAACGGTTTCCGTCCTCGTCGTTGGCGTGGTCACGGTTGCAGTTTCCAACTCGCATCCCTCGCACTCGCTCGGGGTGCTACCAACTCTGCGTCGTGCATTTCAAACGCAAGGTCTTGAGACACCGTTTCCACTAAAGACAAAGCCGGGGTCGGAGAGGAACTCAAGGCGCTCTTCCCGTGGAGCATACTGACGACACCTCTTGCGGCCTATGAGAATTTGCGTACCTTTGCCTGACGTTGGGGCAAGAAGTACCTGAGCCTTGCCCGATTGGACAGAGAGACGCAATGCGGCCTCATTTCACCTATCTGAGGTTCCCCGAAAATATGCGCCGGATGATTTGTTCGACTAACTGCGTGAACGTCTCAATCGTTGCTACAAGCGCACCTTGCTCGTGGCGTGGAGCGATGCCTTCTCCCGCTTCCGTGGTTTATCTTTTGGGATCGGTTGCCAAGGAGAACAGAAGGGACGTAGTGCAAGACGACTTCCATATTTTCGGAGTGGAAAAATCAAGTAAAACGACAAAAGAAACATCAACATAACAAATCCCCTCCGGCTTGGGGTACCCAAGCCGGAGGAAGGATGAAGGAGAATCTGACACACTTTTTCGGACATTAGCCTGGCGCCAATCTCAAATGTGTGAGCAGAAAATTCTAAGCCTTGCTGGAAATGAAACTGAACGCATAAAAGTATCCCTACTCTTAGATGTTTAGTTAAAATGTAGACTTATCCCAAGTTTTTCGTACGCTATACTTCAACTTTGAGAAGATTTGTTTCACCCTCATTGTAAAGATTCTTCCAATCTATTTCTCGCTCTTTTTCCAGTCCAAACATCCCAGAAGTCAGGATCATTAGACTGTGGGCGTTGCTCTTCACGTAATGTTCGCATTTTTACTCATAACTAGGCAACTCTGATGCCCAGCCTAATAGCACGGCATATTGCGAGGGAAGCGATGGCATTTCCGGAGAATCCCCTCATGTTGTCAGGCAACAAACGGTGAATTAATTCTTGATCTCGATCATTTGATATACGATGTGGAGGAACGAATTGCATTGCGATAGTACTGTCGGTGACAGTTCAGATGGCCTTTGTGATGACAAAACCAACCCCAGTCCGAATTTTCGTCCTTCTCGGGCAATCTTCTCAAAAATCTTGCAACACTGAATGGTTGGTCCAATATTCTCTCATCATCATTGTATCGCTTTGACAAAAGTAATGCGCTTCTTCCATAACCAAAACGGTCGGTGAACATTGCTTATTCAGTTTGAGATAACGTTGCTGTGTTTCAAATATCATACGAGCTATAACTGCTGTAATGATACTCGTTACATCTGATGGGAGTAGAGATAAGTTGATAATTGTCAGCGATTCTTCATTATTAGCTCCTATATAGCTACCCAGCCAATCACTTAACTGGAGAGTATCATTATCAATCACTTTCTCGACACGTACATCTGTCAGTAATGTTTTGATACGAGGCATTAGAGTCACAATATAGTCTGTTGTTTCTCGAGTATCTCTGCATTAGCCTCTATGGAACGAACAAAAATTTATCACCAGTGAATGGGATAGGACTATCTTCATCTGTAGGCAAAGAATTCATCACTCCGACCACCAGATTTTGCAAAAACATCGTTTAGCTAGCTGATTAGAGCTTTCGATTTCTTCTCTTGAATAGATAATAATCAAATCCATTTCCAGAACGACTTTGTTATGTGAAATCTCTAATCTATCATTGAAAGCGCATTTGAATCGCCTCTTTTAGGTCCTCGAGTGAAATCGTCTGTGCAGCTATAAATTCCACTTGCCCATTTTCATTGAAAATTGATGGAAACCATGGCTTTTTCCTTTCATGGAGTCCTATGTTTGCTATTTGAAGAGCCTGCATTATAACAGTCGAGTATAGTTTCGCCAGCTCTCGCTCTTTAGTTTGCCCTTCGAATACGTTTCCACTTCTGTACCGATTTTAGGGCATGAACGATGGTCGTCCTATGTGTTTTCGGGAGAGGCTTTGGTGAATCCACCACTCGTCTGTATTCCAAAACCACAGTGGAACTTCAAGTTGCTTTTTCAGCATCTCCTGCTACATTTCACACTGTAGATATTTGCATTTAGGCTTATCCGCAAAGGCTTTGCTATACTCCCCCATCTCGGGTCTAATACAATAAAGCGACTATTTACAATATCGCTTCCATCAGCAAGTTGCTCTCTAGCACCTTCAATCAGACCATCGAATCAAACCTGCCACAGAACAAGATTTTTCCGCTTCCAGTATTTTAAGCACAGCAAGATGACGTCCAAAACAGACGATCAGGGTCAATCATCACCTTGGCATTACCCACTAACGGACTGTTGCCAATATACACTCTTCGGTTATCTCCGGATTCAACAATAGAGCGTAGCTGTTCATCTGTAGGCAATATTACTATGTCGCCAACAGAAGGGAAGGATTCAAGTCCACGCTTAACTTATAACCGCCTTTCGGAAGAACGATAGCGTACCCACGGGCTGAAGTTCCATTTTTCTTAAGAGGGAAGGGCAAAGTCAATCAATCCCAAAGTCTTGAAAAGCACTCCGCTTTAGGATAGGAGAACGTTGGATCGTAATCCATGATACCTGCCCAACAACAAAACCGAGGTCTATGGGTATCATAACATAGCCATTGATGCGAGGAAAACTCCGAGGTGTGCCTGCGTTCAAAGCTACACTCTCTGGAGACTCTACATCTAGTTGTACTTCTATTCTATCTGGAGATATATATTCTACTAGTTCCTATACGCAGTGAAAGCTAGGTACTCAATGGGTGTTGTAGACATAACGCATGCTATTTAGGTTATGAACTAGTACTTGTTGTGTAGCAGGTGTATCTGTAGATAGGAGAGTCAGAACGAACCGTATGGTAGATTTGTCTATATTTGAGACTAGCTCCCATACGGTGTTGTAGTAGTTCTGCCATTCTAATTGTAGCTCTGTCAATGGCTGATTTCGGTAGGTAGTCATTGGCAAGATTCGTAATATCCCCAAATTATTTCCTATCAATACTGACATCTGAGCTTTATGTGCTGACTCCGAATAAAAACTTTAAGATGCGACCTATCGGTCATTGTATGAAATAATGACCAGATGCGTTGAAGGTATTGCGAGCATATCATGAATGACTCTATTTATATGCTCGTCCGCAAAGCCATAGCCATAAGTAACCAAAGTACTATTAGGTCTACAAATAGAAGCCGCAAAATCTCGGAACAATTCCACGTATGGATATTCGGATGTTTCTCGATCTTTAGCGGAGTTGGGATAAATCATTAACTTCAATGCATCTGCACCATGTAATCCAGGAGCCTGTAGATAAGGATCAATGCTATTTGCTCCAAATGGAAGCCCTATACGGCGTATCTCTTCACCATTCTGCACCCAATCAACAGAGCCATGAAGTTTTGTTAGACGTGCTACGCCTTCCAAATAACGAGGCTCTCCCCTAATGCCTGGAGGATTGTAATGAATATCTAAATTGAGCCTTGAAGAGCGAAAAATAGGCATCATAGTCCCTACGAAACGATCCATGAGATGAATCCCAGCCAATTCTGCTCCAATTTCTATAAGTCGGTCGTAATTTGTTGTGAAGATGTTAAGCTCGTTCTTTGTTTCTGTGCGACTTGCAAAACTTAGAAGAAAATTAACTAATACCCGATAGGCGTTCTCTCGCTTTTCTTCCACAGCAACTGCAATACCTTTCTCTGACTTTAGTATGGATATTGCAAATTCTGAAACAATAGAGTTCAATTCCTGTTCTAATGTCTGCGCTTTGTCTGTCTCTCTCCTAAGATCTTTTAAAGCCTCTGAGCAAATCATTTGCTGTTCTTATTTGGTCCTCAATATTACCATTTTCACGACCACTAGCTTTCGCTGATTCCTGAGCTGCAGATTCTATCTCATGAAAGTTGAGTAAATGTAGCCCCAGCCATTGTGGTACCAGAGCCTACTCTCACTCTAAGAAGCTGATGGCATTTGTGATTCCAGACCCACACAACAGCGACAAGTGTTCTGATTGGAAAAGCAGTGAGCCGAGGCTCTATACGTGAACGAAAAAGCCTTATTATTCAAGGGGCTATCACTCGTCAGAGAGCCAGCTGCAATCTTCTGTATTTTTGTACCTTACCTTTTGAGTCGACGAAGATTAAATCATAATCATCTCTTGTTTTTGATAATATTGCCATCTTCCTTTCAAAAATCTCTTGAGGAGTCTTTTTCTTGTTTTCTTTCATTAGAACAGAGTATTATACGCTTGTTGGGATATTTCTATTTGTTTGGTTTTATTTATGCAAATCACATTTGATCCCCACCAAAATATTGAAGCAATCCATCTGCTTCATGACTTGGGCGAGAGTCTCGGTGTTGTATTGTGGGAATATCCGTTGCACGCTGGCAGAAGAATATCTTCTTATAAAGGTCTTCCCCGTATATCATCGTTGTTCAGCCAGTTGGTGAAGGAGGACTGTACGTTTATCAGCTCCTTGACTCGCTTGGCATAAATCCTTACACTTGTCGTTGAGAACGAAACAGCTATGTAGCATTACGGTAACGACAGTTTATAATAGCTCAAAACACCTGACAGCTGCTTATGTCACTGCACGCAGGTAACTCACATGCAAAAGGAAATGAGTCTTAGTACAGACCTTCTGTAGTAGAAAACTTACCTTGTCTATATTTTTCTTTGCCAGACGACATTGCTTTTTCAGTCATACATACTTTAATCTATTTGTGACAGCTGTAAGGTGATTTTCTTTTTGTATTACTCTACAAAAGATAAGAATAATAAATGAGCATAACGAATAAATTCATAACAATTTTCGTTTTCCTCTTTATCCCTATTGTTTCGCTAGAGTTAACCGGCAAGTGCAAAATTAGGCTATTCTTTTTGAAGAACTCTGCTTTTGGTGTTTTCAAACTTTAGTTTTTGTCTTGGTCTACTGTTGATTTTTCTATGCTCGCCTATCTTTATCGGTAACATCATCGAAGTTGGTGTGCTTTGGAATCCTATATTTGAGCTTGTGGCGCGGCGCGCCAATTCCCCGCTTGCATCGGCATGGATCAAGTTGTAGGTGCTGTGTGAGACACCGATGCTTCCTTCTTCAACACGCCCGATAGCACCGGCTCTAAATCTCAAATTCACTTGTCGTTTCAAATTCACTTGTCGTTCGAGAGAGGCATCGCTCACCGTGCTCATTTTTCTTTATATGCATACAGCACGCGCGCGCGCGTCCAGTGATTTTTCTATTTTTGCCTTCACCTCTTCACCTTTTTGGCGTAAATCGTTGATCGATTGTGCATTACGAGGTGAAGGTTTCACCCTTTTGCCTTCACCTGTTTTTGCAATGGAAGTTGTGCAACGTGTTGTATTTCAGTTTGTTGCGGTGGGTGTGAAGGTGAAGGCAGGGTTTGCCTTCACACTCAACCGACTGATCTACAGTTTGTTGAGGGGTGAGGAAGGGTGAAAGGCAAATGACAAACTCGCTGAGTGCGCGAGCGCGTATGACTGCGTAGGCGCGTGTCCTGCGCGTAGGGTGAAAGGGGAGTTGGTGTCGGGGTAGGGGAGGTTAGAGATAAAACAAGGGAGGAAGTCGCGAAAAGTGGGGACGTTTGGAGAGAAAGTCGGCTTGTATTTTTCGAACGGAGTGGGGAGGGAGAGAAAAACAATTTGTCTTGCTCGGTTGTGCTTGGTCTTTTTCTGTGTAGTACGCTTGCTTTTTGATTTTTGTCCTTTGGCTTTTCCGTGATGGCCTTTTGTTTTTCGATCCCGGCTGTCCTGTTTCAACGCCACCTTTCCATTTTGATTTTACGCTCCGGTATTTTGGGAGCATCTTCCTTCGTCTTTCTTCGTAGGTCGGTTCTTTTCTTTTTCTCTGTCCTCGTTTCGTTGCATTCTCCTTATATTTCTTCTCGCGCTCTCCTTTTTCAAAGAAATATGCCCATTTTCTCCCTCGACTCGTCTATTTCAGGGGCGACTTGCCTTCTTCCTCCTTCTACGTCTGCCAAAGTCGAAATTCACGAGCACTCGAAGGAAAAAGCTCCTCGTCAAACTGGTTTTTCCGCTGAAAATGAGATTTCGGGCAGAAAATCCTACGTGTCGAAGAAGAAAACACCCCGAAAAAGGTGGTTTTGCTCCCAAAGTGTGGAAAATCGGACGAAAAAGGGCGGTTTTGGGGAGGAAATCACAGGAGGGGATGAAGTGAAAAACGGACTTA
>BNJU01001558.1_pt1 | contig 70871 bp, 91 predicted proteins | sample 8539281 | NCBI WGS metagenome assembly BNJU01 (sample SAMD00202456, study PRJDB9452) | human saliva metagenome | isolation source: human saliva | place: Japan | reverse complement strand
AAAGGACTGTGATTCTCAATCGTGTTTGTGTTAATAGATTTATCAAATGATTTCTTTTTCCTTTTGCAGTTAACCCTTCATAATTATTGACTTAGTATATTAAATCAATACAAATGCCCTCATTTGTCCGTCCCTATCAAAGGGGAACTGGAGAAATGAGGGCATTTGTTGTTTGATTTACTGTGTCGGTTAGCACGTTGCTGACGGTATTTAGCCTTCTGCTTTGCACTGCCAGAGCCGTGTGCACCAGTAATATACTTCTTTTCTTGGCTTTGGTTTTCACCTTGCCGTCGTCGACTTTGGGCTTCGAGGCACCTCGAAACACCATGCCGCTTTCAATAATATCATCTATTTCACTCATATACAATCTTTTTAATGATGGAATAAACGAACGCCAGTAAATGCCATTGCGATGTTGTATTTGTCACAAGTGTCAATAACATGGTCGTCACGAATACTTCCACCAGCCTGTGCTATATATTCTACACCACTCTTATGTGCACGCTCAATGTTGTCGCCAAATGGGAAGAATGCGTCAGAACCGAGTGCAACACCTGTGTTCTTAGCAATCCACTCCTTACGTTCTTCACGTGTCAGAGGCTCTGGGCATTCTGTGAAGAACTGCTGCCATACACCCTCCTGCAGTACATCTTCATACTCATCAGAGATGTAGATATTGATAGTGTTATCTCTATCAGCACGGCGAATATCCTTCTTAAATGGAAGGTTCATCACTTTTGGACACTGGCGCAACCACCATTCGTCAGCCTTACTACCTGCTAAGCGGGTGCAGTGGATGCGACTCTGCTGTCCAGCACCAATGCCAATGGCTTGTCCGTCCTTCACATAGCAAACAGAGTTACTCTGTGTATACTTCAATGTAATCAGCGAAATGATGAGATCGCGCTTAGCATCCTCAGTGAATGTCTTGTTCTTTGTAGGGATGTTCTCGAAGAGTGCGGGATCATCAAGCTTCACCTCGTTGCGGCCCTGTTCAAATGTAATGCCGAAAACTTGCTTCTTCTCTATAGGAGCAGGCACATAGTTAGGGTCAATCTTAATGACATTGTATGCACCCTACGTTTATCCTTCAGAATTTCTAAAGCCTCTGGGGTATAGTCAGGTGCAATCACTCCATCGCTAACCTCACGCTTTATCAGCAACGCTGTCTCCTTATCGCAGGTGTCACTGAGCGCACAGAAGTCGCCGTATGAACACATACGGTCGGCTCCACGAGCACGTGCGTATGCACTGGCAAGCGGTGTAAGCTCGAAGTCAACATCATCGATGAAGTAAATCTTCTTGAGTGTATCACTCAAAGGAAGACCTACGGCAGCACCAGCTGGGCTGACATGCTTGAACGATGCAGCTGCAGGCAGACCAGTAGCGGCCTTCAACTCTTTAACGAGTTGCCAGCTGTTGAGCGCATCAAGAAAGTTAATGTAGCCGGGACGACCACTGAGAACTGTGATTGGGAGTTCGCCTTCCTCCATATAAATACGTGAAGGCTTTTGGTTCGGATTGCATCCGTATTTAAGAGCTAATTCTTTCATATAACTTATGTGGTATATGTAAATTGGTAGTGCAAAGATAAGGAAAAATAATGGAATACGCCGTTATGCTTGTCGTTTTTAAGTAAATTAGCCGTGTTGGTTTGTTTCTTTTGAAGAAAATCTGTACTTTTACACTCGAAAAGAAAACAATCTTTGGAGCGTGAGGGCTATCCTGCGCAGGCTGAATACCCTCTGGCTCCTCTAATCCCTTTTAAATTACTTAAAGATATGCAAGCATTACACACAGACAAGGCACCTGCTGCAGTAGGTCCTTACAGTCAGGCTATTGAAGCCAATGGTTTTATTTTCGCATCTGGTTCACTTCCAATTGCCCCAGCTACCAATGCTTTTGTTGAGGGTGGTGTGAAGGAACAGACTCGCCAGTCGCTCACCAACGTATGCAACGTGTTGGCTTCTGCAGGTGTAGACCTGTCTCATGTTGTTAAGACAACAGTATTCCTTTTCTGATATGGAGAACTTTCGCTGCGATGAATGAAGTTTATGCCGAGTTCTTCAAGGAGCCTTATCCTGCTCGTTCTGCATTCGCTGTAAAAGGCTTTGCCAAAGGGTGCGCTTGTTGAGATTGAGTGCATTGCTGTGAAATAAGTTGATTTGATTAGCCTAATAGCATACGCTTTTTGATGATGCTATTTGGTTGAGATGACGAAAATATAAGAGTTCTTTTGTAACGGATAATGTTTTATTGCTATCCTTATAAAAAGGACTCTTTTTCTTCTGTTTTATATTCAAATAAATGTTGCTTCATTGCTTTTTCTTTCGTTGTTCGATTGGTCCGCACGTGTGGTGTTGATGCTTCGCACATAATGTGCTAAGGTCCCGCACATGATGTGCTAAGCACTAAACGTCATGTGATAAGCCGTTTGGATAAAGGTAGGATGGGGTAAAAGAAAATGCCATTCTATCCTAAGTAATACTTGTTTAATTCTGGGTTTGTTTATTAAAAACGATACAATGCTTTTTATTTCAAAAGTAAATCCGCATCGCATAGTAAGTAATTTAATTCTACTCTCTTTGTTTACAAGTTTAATTAACATATTTAACGTTAAGAAAAGTCGTTGAATATAACTTAATTAGACAATCTTTTTATTACTTTTGCATCACGTTAGTATATGTTGAAAAATGAGGTATGAAAAAGAAGCTTAGAACCATTATTGAGGAGCTTGGTCAAAAGGCGCATATCCGCAAAGAACTGGCTTCTGATTTGGAGAGATTGTCAAGCAGGTTAGCATTTCATCACATTCACTTGGAATCGTCATCTTTGAAGAAAGTTGTTGACTATTTCAAGGGGAAAGAAAAACCTTCTAAAAAAACATTAGATAGGCTGGCTCTGTTTGCAGGTTTCCAAAACTGGAAGGATTTAAGTGCAGCTGTGCATGGTGAAAAACGATGCTGGGTTGAATTACGAAGATTAATTACTCTGTAGAGATATAGAGTAGGGGAGTAATCATAAAGGAGATGCTCTGAAGGGTTATCTGTGAAAGATTGTAGGGACATACGGTATGTTTATCCGCAGGTGATACCTGTCATGAGATAAGCAAAGCGTATGTCCCTACATTATTTATATGGTTGCTTGTGGTGAGAAGTCTTTTTCTTAATGCGTAAGGAAACTAATAAGAAGGAGTTTTGTATGGCTCAATATTAAAAAGTCTGTTCCTTCTTCTTTTTATTGGCTTTACCAACAATGAAACTCTAATGAGCCTATTAATCGATAAATAAAAAAGCCCGAAACCAAAAGTTTCGGACTTTTATTTTCTTGGATTTCAAGGGTTTACTTCTCAGCAGCAACGGTTCTTTTCTCCTTGATACGTGCAGCCTTACCTGTAAGATTACGGAGGTAATAGAGTTTCGCACGACGAACCTTACCACGCTTGTTCACCTCGATAGAATCGATGTTTGGTGACTCGATTGGGAAGATACGCTCAACACCGATGGTGCCTGACATCTTACGAACAGTGAAACGCTTCTTCTCACCATGACCAGAAATCTTGATAACTACGCCACGGTAGAAAGCTTTGAATACGATGCTTGTTACCCTCGACGATTTTGTAAGCGACAGTGATAGTGTCACCAGCCTTGAACTCTGGGAACTGTTTGCCGGTTGCAAATGCTTCTTCAGCAACTTTAATTAAATCCATTTTCTATTAATTAAATATTGTTTGTCGTTCCAACGTAACGTAATCCATGACTCTTCCATGTTCAGCGGTTACGCCGAAAAGCGGTGCAAAGTTACTGCTTTTTCTGAACCGACAAAGTATCTCTGTGCTTTTATTTTGCTGTGTACTATGTGTGATAAATAGATATTTGTGCATAAGCTTTATAATTCTTTTGGTTTACCGCAACAAACAATTCTATATAGTAGGTAAGAGCACGGCAAAAGGAATAGGTAAGTGGAACTTATAGTTGACACTCTCAATAACAGTAAACTGCAAATATCCGACTTATGAGAAAAGGAATAGCAGGGTTGCTATAAAAGCGGGTCAGTCCTAAAACCCAGTTGCAAACCTATACTATTAAGCACATAATTTCATAAGCCTATATAAAAAGAAAGGAATATCTGTCACCCCTCTGAACTGTGCCCTGAATGCCTTAACTTTAGCATTGAATGACTCAGCATTTGCATTCGTAGCTCTGTTTACAAAGAAATTGAGTATGGTTTGATAATGATTTTCAAACGTGTCAATCACTGTAGAAATTGTCTACTCCCAGCTCTTCAACCTCATTAAACCATTTTTGCCAGCTTCAGCCTTGCAGCATCCTTGATGCTCTTGATGTTATAAATATCGGTAAGTTTCATAGCCAAATCATATGCCTTTTTCAGTGTCGGATAATTTTCAAAGATGATTTGTGCCCTATCTTTCTGTGTTTCAGTCCACTTGGTCTTGTGCTTGGTCAATATGAACTTTGCTCTGGCGAGCAACTGCTTACGCGTGTCACCATTGCTGTATCTAAATGGTATATATTCCTTTCCCTTACATTTAGCCTCTTTTATCTCCTCATTCTCTTTATCTCTTGCCATCCATCGGTAAGCAATACGCATGTCATCCAGAGCATCATAATATAGTTTCTGCACATGAAATCTGTCATTGGTAATGAGTGCTTTGGGAAAAACGGCACGGGCTATGCGCATCATAGAAGAAGATAAGTCGAGTGTTATCTCTTTAACAGTCTTCCGTTTAGACTGGTCTATCTTCTTGAGAACCTGAATGACGTCCTCTGCCTTGGTCCCTTTAACCACAGCTACCAAAGTCCCTTTTCTGCCCTTTCCCGCCTTGTTGGTCAGAAAAGTATAAACCTCGCCACTGCTTAGACAGGTCTCATCAATACTTAGACTCTCTCCTATATTATTTTCAAACAATAGCCAGTCTTGGGCATGGTCCAACTGATCCCAGCTACGGTAGTCGCTGAAATGTTCCTTGTACTGTGTGGATAACAGCTTGCCATTTACGCCATAGTGCGCACCAATGCTTGCGATGCTCTCTGCAGTGGACTCAATTCTATTCTTTTAAAAAAGAAACGAACTCGGGGGATAGTTTACTGCCCTCAGCCGTCAAGTCATCATATGAATAAGTAAATATATCTCCGTTGGAACTGTCACGCCACTTGCGACGGCGAACATGGAGATAAACTGCTTTGCCACGAAGGGGGAAGTCCTGAATAACACGCTCGCTAGTAAAACCATAACTGCTTACGGTGCCTAACTTATGGTCTGACTTTTCCATAAAGTTACGCTCGTCAAGCCAAAAATCAACCTGAGAGACACTCTCTTGAATATCGACCACATCAAAGTAGTCGGCAAGTACATCTGGAAAGATGCAACGTAATAGTTGGTCACTCTTCATGATGCAAAGGTAATAAATACTTATGAAATTATGTGCTTAATAGTATAGGTTTGCAACTGAGTTTTAGGACTGACCCATAAAAGCATCAGACCAGCCAGGCTCAAAGAGCCAGGCTGGTCTGTTATATGAATGTTAGTACTCGGACGGATAAACCTTAATACTTAAAGACCGCTGTCAGAGTTAACTTGCGTCCGTCCGCATGAGCATACTCTGCATTACGTGCCATCATCATAGACGCTGGTGTGTAATAAGTGTAGTTCAATAAGTTAGTTACAGCCAAACTTAAGTCGCAAACCTTCATCTTTACGCCTGCAGTAAGGTTTAGTAAGTTGATACGACTTACGATTCCTTCACCCTCGTTATATACTCCTGAAGCATTAGGAGTAAATCTGTCACGCTTACCGGTGTGCATGTATTGCAGTTGGAGATAGGTGTTCTTGACAGGAGCATAGTTGACATACATTGCCAACTTAGCGGCTGGGATGAAATGTTTGACATATATGTGTCCCAATCACCAGTAGCTGATTTGAGCTACCTTCGAACCATGAGAAGTTAGCACCAGCCTTTAAGTTACGGAGGATTTGTGCATCTGCACTCAATTCAACGCCATATACCTTCTGTGGAGTACGGTTAACTACCCAGAAACCATTCTCAATCTTGAGGTCACTTCCAAGCTTAGAATAGGTGTAGAAAACAGATCCATTCAGCTGCAACCAATGGTTAATATCAGAGTAAACGCCCACCTCGTAGTTGTTTGTCTTTACTGGTTCTGTTGATATCTTAGAGAGTACATCAGCCTTGGCAGCACGTAATGTACGTCCTAAATCAAAGATAGAAAAACCTTGAGAGTAGGCTACGAAGGGTTGAAATGCGCGATATCTGTTATAGGAAAGACCAACGTTAAAAGACATATTATTATACTTTAGCTTTCCACCCTTGACCTGAACCTGTGGGTCGGAGAGCTTATTGCGTAATACATCATAGTCTGGCACGTTCACATTAATGAAGTCGTAACGTCCTCCTAATTTGAGGTTTAGGTGTTCCCAAAGTGTGGTCTTCACTTGGATAAAGGGTGCATGATTGCTACTTGTTAACCATGGTACCCAATATCTACCATCTACCAAAGGTTGTGATGTCTTATTATAAAGGTAGTCATAACCGTATGCTAAGCGTGCAAAAGCATTCTCTGAGAATATAAGTCGAGTGTTAAACTGGGTGCGGAAACCAAACTTGCGGTCTTTAACAGCCGACTGTCCGCTTGTTTCTTCCCATCTTGGCTGTGCTGGGTTAGCCTTACGGAAGTCAAAGATAGTATATATTCCCGAACCATAAACAGATGCTTCTAAGTCGGTATGTTTGAATATATCCTTTGATGTAAACTTGAGGTAGGCATTGTGATTGTATCTTGTTCCCTCGTCAACAGCCTGTGGGTCCTTGCTGCCAATTATACCAATAGAAGGACTTTGGAGGTATTTTCCACCGAAAGGAATCAATTTCGTATCTTGCAAACTACGATAGTAATTATACATCAATTCGATTCTATTCTTTGGAGATAGGCTGTAACCGAGATTAACAAGTACATTCGTTGTATAGGTATCACCGAGTCCGTAGCGTGGAGAGATAAACTTTCCATCACCATCAATAGCACTACCTGTACGTCCGAAAGCCCCATTTACGAGATAATCAAACTGTCCCAACCGACCATAAACTTGCTGGTTGATGCGATAACCTTGCCCTTTTCCGTGACGGAAGAAATTGTAAGTTGAACCCGAGAGAGTCGTCTCTCCAGCTACAGACTTGTTTGTGTTATTCTTCTTAGTTATGATGTTTATCAATCCTCCGATAGCACCATTACCATAGAGAGCGGTAGAACCTTTTACCACTTCTATATGGTCGATAGCAGCGATATCGATGGTTCGGATATCACGGTCCGTTGAACGTAAAGGAGTTGATTGAGGTATACCATCAATCAGGATGAGTGCACTTCTTCCACGAAGTGATTGTGCGCGCGAGCTTGTGGTATTACTTGATAGAGCCATACCAGGCGTGAGCATGCCCAAGAGATGGGTGATGTCGGGAGCCGCCTTGCTCATTTCTGCTATTTGCTTTTGGTCAATAATCGTAACTGTTGCAGCCGCATTCTGCTTTATTTCAGGCATACGTGTGGTACTGATTGTTACTTCTTCGAGATGTAATGTGGAGTCTTTAATCTCTTCTGATTGTGCATTACAAGGGATTGTTGCCATTGTAAGCATTGCGAGAGATAGATAAATTGTTTCTTTCTTCATATAAATACAATCGTATGAGTGTTAATAAACTTCTGCAAAAGTATTAATATTTTATAGAGCGTGCAATACCTAAAATGAGGTATATGTAGTTCTATGCGCTTTATTTTGAACGTATTTTTCCATGTGACAATATATCTTTAGTAATGCGACAAGCATTTGATTCGTTTTTTTTTCTTACTTTTGCATTATCTTTTTGAATATTATCGACTTCCGATGTTACCTAAGCATAGTAGGGTGGGTGACGTTGGAAGTTAATCAAAGTAGGGCTATTTCTACTCTGATAAATATTTATGAGAACTATAAAAGTCATTATAATATGTATAAAAAAACGGTTTATCTGTCTGGATTAACAGCATTATTAGCGTTGACGGGCTGTGCTTCTCATTATGAGTTGGCAGGCATTCAGCGTACACGTGTGCTGGTTGATAATCGATATGATGCTACTCCTGATGCGGGGGCAGCAAAGTTTATGGAACCTTTTAAGCACAAGGTTGATTCGGTAATGGGACCAGTTGTGGGCGAGGTTGATCACGATATGGTGGCACACCGCCCAGAAAGCGACCTCTCTAATCTCTTGGCAGACATCATGGTGTGGGCTGCACGCGATTATAATGAGAAGGTTGACTTTGGTGTTTATAATATGGGTGGTATTCGTGCAGCACTCTCTAAGGGTAAGATTACCTTTGGTGACGTGTTGGATATCGCACCTTTCGAGAATAAAATTTGCTTCGTAACACTTTCTGGTGAGAAACTTTTAGAGTTGTTTTCACAGATGGCTCATACCGGTGGTGAGGCTGTTAGCCATGGAGTAGAACTTGTTTTCACACGCGACCATAAGCTTAAATCTGCTCGCTTGCATGGTAAGGAGATTGATCCAAAGGCAAGTTATCGTATTGCTACGCTCGATTATTTGGCACAAGGAAATGATAAAATGGAAGCTTTTAAGTCGGCAACAAGTGTTGTGTCACCACAGGAAAGCAGTAACAATACACGCTTTATCATCATGAACTATTTTAAGGAGCAGACTGCTCAAGGTAAGGTGGTTAATGCTCACAAAGAAGGACGTATCCGCGTGGAATAAACAATTAAGGAGTTAGGAAAATGAAAAGAAACATATTATTGATTACTTTCTGTCTCATGGCGGTTGTCGTTTTTGGACAGAATAAGAAACTGACAATCCTCCATACTAACGATACGCATAGTCAGATTTATCCGCTCAGTCCTAATCTTGCTGATACGATGAAGGCTGATCGTGGTGGTTTTGTACGTCGTATTGCGATGCTTAAAGAGGAACGTGCGAAGAACCCTGACTTGCTGCTTTTTGATAGTGGCGACTTCTCGCAAGGCTCGCCTTATTACACAATGTTCAAGGGTGATGTTGAAGTGGGGCTGATGAATCAGATGCATTACGATGCTGTTACGATTGGTAATCATGAGTTTGACTTCGGGTTGGAGAATATGGTACGCCTTTTCAAGAAGGCAAACTTCCCAATCGTTTGTGCAAATTATGATTTCAAGGGTACAGAGTTAGAGAAGTTGGTTAAGCCCTATATCATCTTGAAACGCAACGGACTGAAGATTGGAGTCTTCGGACTTGGCCCAAAGTTGGATGGTTTAGTAGTGAAAGCTAACTATGGTCCACTTGTTTATAACGACCCTGTCGCTTGCGCACAGAAGATTGTAAACGAATTGAAGGCCAAGAAGTGTGACCTTATTATCTGTATCTCTCACCTTGGATGGAATATAGAAGGTGTCAGTGATGAGGAAGTTATCGCAGGAACTCGCGGCATAGACCTTGTACTCGGTGGTCACTCACATACTTATCTTAATAAATTGGAATATGTAAAAGACCTCGATGGCAAAATGATTGGTGTCGATCAGAATGGCAAGCATGCTATTTATGTGGGTAAGTTAGTGCTTGATATGAAGAAGAAAAAGTAGGTCTTTCGTTCGATAGACTTATATAGAATAATGTGGGCTGTATCAATATGATTGTCAGTAGCAATTTTATTGGTGCAGTTCATATTTTTATGTTCTTCGATTAGTACTTATAGCATACGAATATATACTTTATATAACTACTTCTCCATACCTTTTTAAGGTTCTTCCGTTAAATGGATAGTTAGAAATAGAATAAAGGTTTTATACTTATATAGTATGATTATCCAAAAAACAAATGGTCTTACAAAGGGGCAAGTTACAAGATAAAAATATAGAAAAAGGCAAATCAAGACAATCTCTATCTATTACTATGTCTTTTCGCTTCTTCAAACAACTTATTCTTATTCTAAATGATATTTGTAAACTATTTTCGTGTAACTCGAAACTAAGACATGCTCTTTTGGCTTCTTAAAGACGCCTAATTGACTTGCAATAGATGCCCTTTTGGAGTCTAAGTGACGCCCTTTTGAAGTCCAATTAAGCACCTTTTCTTGCACGACTTCATAACTAATTGATTTACTGTTGATTGCAACCTTGCTTTTTTTATACGTATTTTTCTGCTTTATTTTAGGTGTTTTATACGAATTTATGTAATGATTTTTCAATGCCTTGTCTGTATTTTTGACCTGTTTTAAATAAAAAGGTTCTCAGTGCTGGAGGATAAACAAAAAGACAACCAAGGCTGTCTTGATGTCTTTTTGTTTATGTATATCTTTGGTTCTTCTATTAAAAGCTATACGAAAAGTGTCTATGTACTTAACAGAAAAACCTTTTATAGCGTCTCTTGTACATTGTTAAATATAGGTATGACAAACTTTTATCTTATGTAAATCTGCACCAGACTTCTTGTCACTCTTTGCTTTCTTCATATTTTCCTGATACTTTTGAATGATAGGCTTCAGATATTTTTTTGATTTTGTTGTAATCAGCATCACGCCGCCAGTACGTGGATAAAATAGCTTGTTGAAGTCACCGTTTTTGATAACATTCACACTAATGATGTCTTTTTGGTCAAGGTTATCGATGTTCTGTACCTCAACTCCATCTACAAGAAATACTGGTATGTTCAGGCTATCTTGCTTCTCTTTAGTTTGTGCGCTGATGTTTATACTTGCAACGAGTGCACAAAGAAGGATAATAAACTTTCTCATAACTACTTTTGTTTACGATTAGTAATGCACCAAAGATACTGTTTTCTTTATATTTTGAAACTAAGCCCCCGTTTTTTTAACATCTTTTATTATCTACCTGTTTGGCATAGAGAAAAGAAGAGGAGAGCCTCTGTAACAGAGAAATAGTACCTTGTCTTGAATAATAAAGACTCAGAGAATGGAAGAAATATGGCGATAGTTGATAAGGTTGATGTTGCCACTCGTGTTCTCAAAGTCGCCAGAGTAGACTATAGCCTTCTTACTTATGGGGGTCTTTATCCAGCCTTCAATCTGCGTGAGTGCCTTCTCGAAAGATGAACTATAAGTCATAGAAGACTTCACTTCAATGGCTGTTAGTTCCCCTTCCTGCTTGATTAAGAGGTCAACTTCATTCTGATTAGAGTCGCGATAGAAGAATACTCCACCCTCTAATCCCATGTTATAGCGATGCTTGATGGCCTCCATAACAATCATATTCTCAAAGATAGCACCACGCATCTTATCCCTGTCTAACTGTTGAGGACTCTCGATGTCGAGTAGATAACAGGCCAGTCCTGGGTCGTTGAAATAGAGTTTAGGGCTCTTCACCAGTCTTTTTGGAATGTTCTCATAGTAGGGTGGGAGGAGCGTTATGAGGTAAGAAGCCTGCAAGACAGAAAGCCAGTGGCTGATAGTCTTGGAACTTACGCCTACCTCTGCACCTAATTCAGAAGCGTTGAAGAGTGAGCCTATTCGTGCTGCACACAGTTTCAAGAACTTTGTGAAGCGTATTTGGTCTTTTATCTGTAGGAGATCTCTTTACGTCTTTCTCCAAGTATGTCCTAACATAAGAGGGGTAAAAGAACTTAGCAATATTCTTCTTTGCACAGATAGAAGGGTAGAGCCCGTTGTAAAGGATTTGATTTAGAGTGTCTAAATCAACCTTTCCTGTAACCTCCTGTATGGACATTGGCAACAGTTCGAACACCCCTGCACGACCAGCAAGAGATTCTGATAAGTTCTTCATTACCTCGAAATTCGAACTTCCTGACAATGCGAAATGTCTCTTGGGATTGTTATCTACAATGCCTTGTATGTAGTCTAATAGTTGAGGACACCTTTGTATCTCGTCAATAAACATTCCTTCATCTGTCTGATTAAGGAAGGCTATGGGATCATTCTTTGCGTAATCAAGAATGTTGAGATCCTTTAGACTGTATTTCTCGTAGAGTGGGAATAATTGAGTTAACAATGTACTCTTGCCTGATTGACGTGGTCCAGAGACAGCTATCACGGAGAAGTATTTTGATGCCTCAAGTATCGTTTCCTCTATTTTGCGATGTATATAATCGGTCATAAGTTTATGTAAATTTGAAGTTCAACTCCAAAATTACATAAAAAAAGGCATGTGTACAAGCGAAAAGTGTGTTTTAATAAAAAAATCTATGCAATTTTGGAGTTCAACTTCAAAATTGCATAGATTCTGTTTGCTTTTGATAAGTCTTTCTTCGTTATTAATCTTTTATGCTGTATCTATATTACTTGGCAAATAAAGGATCTACTCGAAGTAGAAAGTAAGTGCTATCATCTTAGCTCGTGTTTCGTTAACAGAGTTGGTGTACATGAGCATATTCTTGTCTTGGAGATTCTTTGCATGACTCTTGTCAAGACTGTTCATAAGACTATACATGAACTTTAACTCTGGACGTAGTTTGAAATAGGGGAGATAGAAATCACAACCGAGTCCTACTTCTACGAAGACATCGCTACGTTTGAGCTTGATATAATCATTGTCTTTACCTGAGAGGTTGAGCATAGGATTCAGTCCTAACATCACGTAAGGGCGATGGTTGTTAAAGCGTGGAGCAGCCGCAATGAGATCGAAAGCGCAAGAAATGTATGCTGTTTTGAGCTCTTGCACCTGCTCGGTAGGTTCTCCTTGTGCATTAAGGTCTGTAATATTACGGAAAGTCAGATGTCGAGTGCCAAAGTACATAGCAGGAGCCATACGCAGCTGAAAGGTAGAGTTGAGTCGTAACTCACCCAATACACCCACTGTAAATCCTGCATCCCAACGGTCTTGATCGGCTGAAACAATCTTCTGAACCACTCCGTTGCCATCATCAAGGTCGACCATCTGTGGTCCAACATTGTTAAGTTCAAGGTCTTGCAGATGTGTGCCAACGAGCACACCGAAATGGAATTCACGCAGATCCGTATAAGGGCGGTTCTGCACTCTTCGTTCCTGTGCGTGGATTGTAAGCACAGAAGCCAATAGGATGAGGGCTACTAATATTCTTTTCATAATTAATATTCAAACGTATTTCTACTGGTTTTATTGTCTATATTAATAAAGTTCTCGTCCAACTTTTCTTCCTTCTCATCCTTTTTAGGTAGGGAGTGGAAAGGATGTCTTGGCTAAATAGAGGCTAATCTGTTGTTTATAATTGTTTTAAAAGTTTGTGTAATGGTCATATTGTATCAGTAAGTTACATATGAAAAAAATATTTCGTGTTTTTTTATTTTTTTATGCCGTCTAAATATTTGTAATTTTTATCAATATGTTTAGGTATTCAAGAAATTATTTCTACCTTTGCATCATCAAATTTAGGTATTGAGCCTATTTGTAATACAAGAACATTATTAACATTATAAATTATTTATATTATGGCTTTACGTAATTGGTAATGACTGTATCGCTTGTGGTACATGTATCGACGAATGTCCAGTAGAGGCTATCTCTGAGGGTGATATCTATAAAATTGATGCAGACGCTTGTACTGAGTGTGGTACTTGTGCATCAGTTTGTCCAAGTGAGGCTATCAGCCTTCCATAAGGTTTTATAACCTGTTACTGATTAAATTCACAAGGCGAGTCGAAAGGCTCGCCTTGTAAAGTTTTATGATAGTTTGTAATGGGAATTATTGATAGGAGCTATTGCGAACGCTATGAATAGTTGCTACTTCCTGATAAGTTTTCGTAGAACAGTAGATATTTAGTGTGGATACACATTTAGTTTGTGGAGCTGCTTGGGCAATTGTTGAAATTCATTTTGCTGTCACTGCTGTCATTTATTGTATGTGCTTAACTTGTTAGTTTACAGAGAGATAAACGAAGTGTTAAAAGTGACAGGAAATTGAAACAAAAAAATATTCTTTGTAAGATATGTGTATGTACGATGAAGTTAAGAATAGCTTTATAATAAAAATCTTTCCTGTCTGCTTAAACTCATGTTGAGACGTGCATTGGGTTGTATAGAAAAACAAAAAGGTTGGTAATCATAATGATTATCAACCTTTTTTGTAACAGGGACAGGGCTACGATCCCCGGACCTCCGGATTATGAATCCGACGCTCTAACCAACTGAGCTATCCCGCCGTCCATTTAACTTTCGTTCTTGAAAGCGGGTGCAAAGGTATGAAGAAAAATATCATACTCGCAAAATATTAAGTCGTTTTTAACGGATATTCAAGAAAAAGTTTTATATTTGCATTTGATAATAGGAAAGAACGACTATATAACATGTTGTTAGCTTGTATGATAACTACATTTCATGCCTTGTGATAATGATTGCTGATTTATCTGTTGACTGTGTGCAAAAGGCAATAAAATAGGGAGCTTTAACTCGTTGAAAGAAGGTCTATCTGTTTAGTACAAGAAAAAGAAGAATGTAGTTTTAACATGATATCGACAATGTTGTTTCTAACGATTATTTGTACTAACTACTATAAACGGACTTATATGGCAAATGACATTGAGTGAAAAAGTCTTTGGAAAGTAGATAGCAGAGAAAAAGAGTTATAAATTGAATAATATTAAACGTAATAGTTGAAGATGAGTAAGAGAATCGAACTGGAATACGAATTGAAGACACGGTCGGGTAGTGCTGTGTGGGCACTGATTAGTACGCCAATTGGTTTGATGAAATGGATGGCAGATGACGTCACAATAGAGGATGAAGTGGCTACCTTTATTTGGGGCGACCCACTTCGTGAACACGATACGCATACTGCAACAGTGGTAGATATGGTGAAAAAACAATTACATACGTTTTCATTGGGATTCTTCTGAGAACGACTCTTATTGGGAGATAAAGATGTTTCACAGTGAGATTGCTGGCAACTATCATCTGCTTGTAACTGATTTTTGCAGAGGACGATGATGTGGAAGGGTTGGAACAACTTTGGAATCAGAATATTGATCGCCTACATCGTATAACGGGGGTATAACCTTTTATAAATATATTGTGCAAAAGAATAGGGTATATGGTGCTACGTTGATTTAGTCGACCATATACTCTATTTTGTTATCATGGGGTTTCTTAAGCTGCGTTTTACCCTTTGTTTTTAAGTTTGTCATCGTTATTAAGAGTCGATAAAGAACGCGTTCCTTATTTCTTTTTTTGGTGTTATTCTTTTTAATTATATCAGGGTATATAGTGAGGCGTTAAGAACAAAGGAATCTTTTTCTTCGTTATAGGAAAGACACAGGTCAAAGAATAAAAATACTAAAAAGACCATTACTCTGATATTTTTTTATGTAATTTTTGCAAAAAGGTAAGTCGTAGTTTACAGATAAAAAAACAATATTTCTTTGTTTTGTTTGTAATAGCTTCGCACATAAAAATAAGGGAGGATAAGATTCTCGTTATTATATCATGTTTCAAATCAAGAAGTTAGATATATTCATTGCCAAGCAGTTTGGTATGCTTTTTGCAGGAACATTCTTCATCAGCTTGTTTGTGTTGATGATGCAGTTCTTGTGGCGATATGTTGATGACTTGATTGGAAAAGGATTGTCAATGGACGTTCTTGGACAATTCTTTTTGGTATATGAGACTTGATGATGGTGCCACAAGCACTTCCTTTGGCGATTCTTCTTTCATCGCTTATTTCCTATGGTAACCTTGGCGAGAGTTCAGAGTTGACAGCTATTAAGGCTGCTGGTATCTCATTGATTCAGTCGTTTAGAGGACTGATAGTTATTAGTATTTTTATTGCTTTTGGTTCTTTTTACTTCCAGAATAATGTAGGACCAATAGCGCATAAACACATAGCCCAGCTACTTATCTCTATGAAACAGAAGAGTCCTGAACTGGAAATCCCAGAAGGAATCTTCTATGATGGTATTCCACAAACCAACCTCTATGTAGAGAAGAAAGACTTAAAGACTGGTCACCTATATAATATTATGGTTTATCGAATGACGGATAGCTATGAAGATCAAGCTATTATCCTTGCTGACTCAGGTATGTTGCAGTCTACAGCGGATAAGAAACATCTCGTTCTGAACCTATGGAGTGGGGAGTGGTTTGAGAATATGCGCTCACAAGAAATGGGTAGTAGTGCCAGTGTTCCTTATCGTCGAGAAACATTTGCACACAAGCATATTGTTCTTGACTTTGATGGTGACTTCAATCTTACGGATATGGCTGGTATCTCAAATGATGCCCGTACGAAAAAGTATTCAGAAGATACAGCGCGACAAGGACTCTTTGATACATGTTTATGATAGTGTGGGCAATGCTTTTTATAAGGATGCACAGACTGTTTACTATCGAGAACCTAATCTTAAAGCTTCAGAGAAGAAGCAGGCTGTTAAGCTGGCAGAAGAAAAGACATTTAATGTAGACTCGGTATTTAAAAAGCTACCTGCCGATCAGCGTCGTTATGTTGTTGACCAAGCTTTGTCAACTGTTCAACAAGAAGTTAGCGACCTTGATTTCAAGAGTATGATAACCAAAGATGGCGACAGATTAATCCGTTTACATGATATTGAGACTATTAATAAGTTTACTCTGTCGCTGATATGTATTATCTTCTTCTTTATTGGAGCGCCACTTGGTGCTATTATCCGTAAGGGAGGATTGGGTATTCCAATCATTATCAGCGTTATCGTGTTTATTATATTTTACATCCTCGATAATACGGGCTATCGAATGTCACGTCAGGGAGACTGGGCTATATGGTTTGGTAAGGGACTATCTATGGCTGTTCTCATTCCGATGGCAATCTTCTTCACCTACAAGGCAAACAATGACTCGACAGTGTTCAATGCTGATATGTATAAGAACCTGTTGATGAAGATGCTTGGAATACGTGTGAAACGTAGTATAGCAAGTAAGGAGGTTATCTTACATGACCCTGATTACAGCAAGGCTGCAGAGCAACTTAGCGACTTGAATGTAAGGATTGCAGAATATGCTAAGACACGTAGGCTGAAGTCTGCACCTAATGTAATAAAGGTATTCTTCCGCTATCATACAGATCATGTGATAGAGAAGATTAACGATGAACTTGAGAATGTCATAGAAGACTTGGGTAATACACGCAATAAAGTCATCATGACAGAACTAAACAAATACCCAATATTAGCAGTAAAGGCGCATACAAGACCATTTGATCATAAATGGTCAAATATTCTTGCAGCTGTTATTTTGCCAGCAGGTATTTTCTTCTATTTCCGTATGTGGCGTTTCCGCTTGCGTCTTTATCGCGATCTTCGTATCATTATCAACTGTAATGATATGATAATAGCAGAGATACAACGGATAAAAAGAAAAAGAAGAATCAATGGGCTATTGATATAGAAACAATAAAAATCAGTAACTATATGGAAGATTTTAAACTCGATAGCATCGAAGATGCACTGAAAGACTTTCGGGAAGGGAAGTTCGTTATCGTAGTAGATGATGAAGACCGAGAGAATGAGGGTGACCTTATTATGGCGGCTGAGATGATTACGCCAGAGAAGGTTAACTTTATGTTGAAGAATGCACGAGGAGTTCTATGCGTACCTATTACGCTCTCACGTGCAGAAGAATTGGATTTACCTCATCAGGTTTCTGATAATACGTCAGTACTTGGAACTCCATTCACTGTTACGGTTGATAAGTTAGAAGGCTGTTCAACAGGTGTGTCTACACATGACCGTGCAGAAACAATTAAGGCGTTGGCTGATCCTAATTCTACTCCTCAGACTTTTGGACGTCCAGGTCATGTCAATCCTCTTTATGCTCAGGATAACGGTGTTTTGCGTCGTTCGGGTCATACAGAGGCTGCGGTCGATCTCTGTAAACTTGCAGGTTGTTTCCCAGCTGGCGTGTTAATGGAGATTATGAATGAAGATGGTACGATGGCTCGTATGCCTGATTTGCAGAAGCGTGCAAAGGAATGGGATATGAAGATTATTAGTATTAAAGACATTATCGCCTATCGCCTAAAGAATGAAACAAGTATTGTTGTTGGTGAGGAGGTAGAACTCCCAACAGAATATGGTATGTTTCATCTGATTCCATTCCGTCAAGCAAATGGCTTGGAAACACATGGCTCTTATTAAGGGAACGTGGAAAGAAAACGAACCAGTACTTGTACGCGTACACTCATCATGTGCAACGGGTGATATTCTCGGTAGTCAGCGTTGTGACTGCGGTGAGCAGCTTCATAAAGCAATGGAGATGATAGAGAAAGAAGGCAAGGGTGTTATCATCTATATGCAGCAGGAAGGTCGTGGCATTGGTTTGATGAATAAGATAGCAGCCTATAAGTTGCAAGACCAAGGTCTTGATACTGTTGAAGCTAACCTTCATCTTGGTTTCCGTCCAGACGAACGTGATTATGGTTGTGGAGCACAGATGTTGCGTCATCTTGGTGTTCATAAGATGCGTTTGATAACAAATAATCCTACAAAGCGAGTAGGCCTTGAGGCTTATGGCTTAGAGATTGAGGAGAATGTACCTATTGAGATAACTCCAAATAAGTTTGACTATCGCTATCTTAAGACAAAGCGTGACCGTATGGGACACGACTTGCATCTGTAAGCAAAATAGTAATAGGAAGGCTTTCTAATAAGTCTTATAATGAATCCCACTATAGAGAAATGACGTGTTTCTTTGTAGTGGGATTTTTGTTTATAGGCTTAAAAGAAAGCCATTGTTATATCCTTTTATATTATAGGATATGGTTTCTATTATTGGATATATAGGCTTGTTATAATTGTGAAATAGATGAGCACGGATAGTGCAGAAGCTTAGCACCAGTTAGTGCGAGGCTTAGCACACATGGTGCGTACGGTATGTACTATACAAAAGGATCGGTGATAGAGGCTCATCTTCACTCTTTCGTGAGTATTATTCGATATGTATATAAATGAATGAGTATAGTTATAGCTTGTATAGTTCTGTTCTATAAAGACTGCATTTATTATATGATTCTTTAATTTAAACTGTCAAATCGGCAGTAAAAAAATGTTATTTAGATAAAATAAAAGAAAGAAAAAGTTGCGTTATCAAAAATGAATTTGCGTACTTTTGTAGATGGTATTATTTATAAAGAAAGGTAAAGTTCGAAATGGCACAACTATCAGATCGTTTAAATCGATTGGCGCCTTCTGAGACATTAGCAATGTCGCAGAAGAGTAGTGAAATGAAAGCGCAGGGAATTGATGTTATCAACATGAGTGTGGGAGAACCAGACTTCATGACTCCTGATCATGTTAAGGAGGCAGGCAAAAAGGCCATTGATGATAACTTCTCTAAGTATTCTCCTGTTCCTGGTTATCCTGTTTTGAGGGATGCCATCTCAAAGAAGCTGAAAGAGGAAAACAATCTTGATTATGCCGCATCGGAGATTATTGTTGGAACAGGAGGTAAACAGGGTGTTTGCAATGCTGTTTTGGCTTTGGTGAATCCGGGTGATGAGGTGATTATTCCTGCACCTTATTGGGTGAGCTATCCACAGATGGTAAAACTTGCTGGTGGTGTGTCTGTAGTTGTTTCTGCAGGAATTGAACAGGATTTTAAGATTACTGCTGAGCAGTTGGAAGAGGCGATTACGCCAAAGACAAAGATGATAATTCTTTGCTCTCCAAGTAACCCTACTGGTAGTGTCTATTCTGCAGAAGAGTTGGATGCTTTGGCAAAGGTTGTTTTGGCACATGAGGACTTGTTTGTTATTTCAGATGAGATTTACGAACACATTAATTATATAGGCGGTCATTGTAGTATTGCGTCTTGCGCAGGTATGAAGGAACGTACGATTCTCTGTAATGGAGTGAGTAAGGCTTATGCTATGACAGGATGGCGAATTGGCTGGGTAGCTGCTCCAGAGTGGATCGTTAAGGGACTCAATAAGCTGCAAGGACAATATACATCAGGTACATGCAGCGTTAGTCAGATGGCTTCTGTTGCAGCATACGTGGAGGATCAAACTTGTGTAGCAGAGTATCGTGAGACATTCCGCCGCCGTCGTGATTTGATTGTTAGCTTGGCAAAGGAAATTCCTGGACTTGAGGTGAATGTGCCACAAGGAGCATTCTATCTTTTCCCAAAATGTTCCAGCTTCTTTGGAAAAACTGATGGTAAGCACGTAATTAATAGTTCGTCAGATCTTTGCTATGTATATTCTTGAAGAGGGATGTGTGGCAATAGTGGGAGGTGATGCTTTCGGTGCTCCAGACTGCTTCCGAATGAGTTACGCAACAAGTGACGAAAATATAAAGGAAGCACTTCGCCGCATCAAAGATGTACTTTCAAAACTAAAATAGAGTCCGTAGGGGCAGATAGTAATAAAAATGAGGTGGAAACAGTACATTTTTAACTGTTAAATGTTATTAATCGTGTTTGTAGTTTTCTTTTAATTACTATCTTTGCGGAGATAAGAAGCCATGGCGAACTCTCATTTACGATGGGAATCACATACAAAAGGCTTATAAATCAGAAAGATATTAACAAATTAATTCATTAATAACCTAAAAATTAAAAATTTTATCAAATTATGGCAACTACACAACAAAAACCAGCCCCACAGAAAAAGGCTGAGGGCTTCACAGGAGTTAGAGGTGCATTCTGGATTATCGTCGTTTGCGCTGTCGTTGCGTTCACATTGTTCTACACATGGTTCGGTAATGAAATGCACTTCCAGGATGGAGCTGCACGTGAGAACCCAGCTGACGTTTGGGGTACCATCTTTAAGGGTGGCGTAGTCGTTCCAGTTATTCACACTCTCTTGTTGACTGTACTCGCTATGTCTATCGAGCGTTGGATGGCTTTGAAGACAGCTTTCGGTAAGGGTGCTCTTCCAAAGTTCGTTGCAAACATCAAGAGTGCTCTTAACGCTAATGACCTTGCTAAGGCTAACCAGCTCTGCGATCAGCAGAAGGGTTCTGTAGCAAACGTTGTTAAGGCTTCTTTGAACGCTTACAAGGATATGGAGACTGGTGCTAATGCAAACTTGAAGAAGGCTCAGAAGGTAGCTAAGATTCAGCAGGCTCACGAGGAGGCTACTCAGCTCGAGATGCCTACTCTGACAATGAACCTCCCTATTATTGCTACTCTCGTAACACTTGGTACTCTTACTGGTCTTCTCGGTACTGTAACCGGTAGATCGAGTCGTTCTCTCGCTCTTGCTGCAGGTGGTGGTGCTGACTCTGCTGCACTTTCTGCTGGTATTTCTGAGGCGTTGATCAACACCGCATTCGGTATTGCAACATCTTGGTGTGCGGTAGTATCTTATAGCTACTATTCAAACAAGGTTGACAAGTTGACTTTCGCCCTCGACGAGGTTGGTTATTCTATCGCTCAGACATACGAAGTAAACCACACAGACGAGGCTTAATTTTTGCTGACCCTTTAATAATTTATCGCTATGGGTAAAGTAAAAGTTAAGAAGAGTGACACCTTTATCGACATGACGCCTATGTCAGACGTTATGACCCTGTTGCTTACCTTCTTCATGCTGACATCTACGTTCGTAAAGAACGAGCCAGTGAAGGTAAATACTCCGGGTTCTGTGTCTGAAACTAAGGTGCCTGAGAATGGTGTCCTGACAATTCTCGTTAGTCCTCAAAAAGGACCTAATGGAACGCCTACTGGTGAAGGCCAGGTTTTCATGAGCTATGATAATACCAATGAGTTGGGTCAGATCGTAGATCAGATGGGCGTAACATTGACTCCTGCACAGAAGAAAACTTTTGTTGCTGAGTCTACATTTGGTACTCCGCTCGATAAGTTGGCTGCTTATTTGTCAAAGCCAGCAGCAGAGCGTGGTAATAGAACTCCCTAAGATGGGTATTCTCTCGATAGTATCCAGGGACAGGAGATGACAGAGTTCCAGCAGTGGGTTAACGCAGCCCGCCAGGTGAACCCTAAGGTTAGACTTGCTATCAAGTCAGACGCTGATTCTCCTTATGGTACCGTTAAGAAGGTAATGAGCGAACTCCAAGATATGGATGAGAGCCATTACTATATGATCACACAGTTGGACGCTAAAAAGGCTGCTCAGGCAGCTAATAAGTAAGGAGATCAAAGTATGGAAATGATGGATACAGGAAAAGAAGGCGGCAAGCAGAAGAAGTTAACCGTACGCGTAGACTTTACGCCGATGGTGGATATGCTTATGTTGCTGATTACCTTCTTCATGCTTTGTACTTCACTTAGCAAGCCTTCAACTATGGAGTTGACGATGCCAAGTAATGATAAAACTCAGAATGAAAATCAGAAGAATGAGGCCAAGGAGTCACACTCTATTACTATTTACATTGCTGACGGAGATAAAATCTTCTATGGTAATGGTAAACCAGAGTATGATAACGCTAATTGGCTGAAGCCAGCTGACTGGGGTAACACTCAGACTGGTATTCGTTACGTTCTTCAGCATAAGCAGGTGGGTGACCCTTCAACAGGTGATCCAGTCTCTATCCCATATCAGGATATGGACATCGCTGTGAAGGAACTCAATCGTAAGAAGCAGGCTAACCCAGCTTCTTATCCTGACAGCATTTATCAGGCTGAGTTGGCTGCGATCAAAACTGGTATGATTAATGGCAAGAAGGTTTCTACTATGACAGTCATTATCAAGCCAACTGATCAAGCTTCTTATCGTCATTTGGTAGACATCCTCGATGAAATGCAGATTTCATATATTGGAACTTACGTCATTGACAAGCTGACAGACCAAGACAAGGCTCTCTTAGCCAAGAAAGGTATAAAGGCTTAATCACTGAATAGTAACAATTAAAGAAAGAAAACAATGGCAAAAATAGATTTATGCGATCCTAAATGGGTCGACATGGTGTTCGCCGACAAGAACAAGGAGTACGGTGCATACAAGCTTCGTAAAACTGTTTCTCAGCGTAACATCAAGGCTTTAGCTATTCTGCTTTGTGCTGCATTCCTCGGTGGTGGTTACTTAGCTTATCAGATCAAGAAGCATAACGACGACTTGGCTGCGCAAGCTGAATATGCAGCAAAGATGGAGTTAGCAGCTCTTGAGCAGGCTAAGAAAGAGCAGGCTGAACGTAAGAAGCAGCAGAAGAAGGAAGAACCTAAGAAGATTGAACCTGAAAAGGTTGTTCCTGAAACTCGTGCAACAGTTAAGTTTACAGCCCCTGTCATCAAGGATGATAAGGATGTAAAGGAAGAGATGCCACCAATGGTCAAGATGAATAAGGAGACCAAGGCAGTCGGTGTTGAGAACAAGGAAGGTACGGAAGATCGTACTGAAGTTGCTGCTCGTAGCACCGTTGCTACTCCAGAACAGATTGTACCAAAGATCGAGAAACCTGTTGTCGAGGCTCCAAAGCCAGAGCCAAAGCAGGAGGTTGAGAATAAGGTCTTCACAGTGGCAGAGGTTATGCCTTCATTCCCTAATGTAAATGCTTGGTTGGCTTCTCATATCCAATACCCAGCAGTTGCAGCAGAGAATGGTGTGCAGGGACGTGTTATCGTTAAGTTCGTTGTAGGACGTGATGGTAGCGTTAGTCAGGCACAGATTGTTCGTGGTGTTGACCAGGCACTCGACCGTGAGGCACTTCGTGTTGTTAATAGCATGCCGAAGTGGTCTCCAGGTATGAACAATGGTCAGCCAGCAAACGTTTGGTTTACTCTCCCTATTACTTTCAAACTGCAGTAAAAGCAAATATTATATGAAAAGAACCAGATTCTACATAACAGTAGGATTGATGCTATCCCTCGGCTTCCTTCTGTCTGCTTGCGGACAGAAGAAAGCTAAGGACGGCAGAACAGATACACCGACGTCAGGGACGATTAAGTTCGCCTCTGACGAAAGTTTTAGTCCTATTATAGAGGAACTGTTACAGAATTATCAGTTCCGCTATCCAGAAACTCATTTGTTGCCAATCTACACAGATGACAACAAAGGTATGCAACTGCTCCTCGACCAGAAAGTTAATCTTTTCTTTACTTCTCATGCATTGACGAAGGGAGAAGATGCTATGTTACGAGGGAAAGGTCCTATCCCAGCGGTATTCCCGATAGGATATGATGGAATTGCTTTCATCGTGAACAATACGAATGCAGATTCATGTATTACGGTTACCGATGTTAAGAAGATTCTCAGCGGTCAGATTGCAAAATGGAACCAGCTGAACCCTAAGAATGATAAGGGTAATATTGAAGTTGTCTTTGACAACAAAGCTTCAGCTACGTTACATTATGTGGTCGACTCCATTTTAGGTGGAAAGAACATTAAGAGTGCGAACATTGTTGCTGCAAGTAACAGTAAGTCAGTTATTGACTATGTTCATAAAACTCCGAATGCTATAGGTGTTATCGGGTCAAATTGGTTGAATGACCATCGTGACTCAACAAACACCACATTTAAGAAAGATATTAGAGTGGTTGGTCTTTCAAAGACTACCGTTGCACAGCCAGAGAATAGTTGGCAACCTTACCAGGCTTATCTGTTGGATGGCAGATATCCTTTCGTAAGAACTATCTACGCTGTTGTGGCTGACCCTCACAAAGCATTGCCTTGGGCATTTGCAAACTTCGTAACCAATCCAATTGGTCAGAAGATTATTTTTAAGGCTGGTCTCTTGCCTTATCGTGGTGAAATCAACATTCGTGAAGTTGAAGTTAAGACCCAGTAGTCAGTAAAGCATAGTTTGTTATTTATTGGCAAATGATAATCAGTTATGATTAATTATAATGTGGTCGTTATAACATTAGAAGATTTATTTTGCTTATCAACATTAGTTACTACCTCATAGGATTAAACTAAATGCCGTGGTAGGCGTCTTAATGAATAAAGTTCACTTGAATTAAAAATTTAAAGAGAAAGAATTATGAAGACAAAGAAATATTTAATAGCTGGAGCCTTGATGTTGGCAATGTCAACTCCAGCAATGGCACAGGATGTTGATTACGCAGTAGCTCTTAAGCCTATTGTAGCTGCTATCGAAGCTGCTCCAAACGATCCAAAAGGCAGCAAAGGATCTTATTAAGGAGTATCAGAAGAACTTTAAGAAGAGTGAAGAGGCTATTGTTGCCTTGGGTAATGTATATCTCTTGCAGCGTAATTATGATGCAGCAACAGAGATTGCAAACAATGTTATCAATAACAAGAAATACAAGGGTAGCTTAGCTTATGTCCTCTTGGGCGATATTGCGGCTCTTAAGGATTCTATCGGTAATGCTGGTGCAGCTGCAACACAGTATCAGAATGCGATTACTGTAGACCCACAGAATGTAGTTGCTTACGAGCGTTATGCTAAGGTTTTCCGTCATGTAAACTCAAAGGTTGCTGTTCAGAAGCTTGAAGAGCTTCGTAAGGTTAAGCCAGACTATCCAGTAGAGGCAACTGCAGCTGAAATCATGCTTGGCGATGGTAAGTATAAGGAGGCATTAGAGTGGTATGCTAAGGCTAATCCAGCTAATATGTCAGAGGACAACTTCTATAACTATGGTTTTTCTGCTTACATTACAAAAGACTATCAGAGAGCTTTGGATGTTGTAAAGCAGGGTTTGCAGAAGTTCCCTAACAGTGAGTACTTGAGCCGTATTGCTATGATGGCATCAGTTGAGTTGAAGGATTATGCTTCTGCTATCAACTATGGTAAGGTTGTATTTGCTGGTTCTGGTAAGAAGGTAGCTAACGACTACGATGTATATGCAAAGGCACTTTGCGGTGCTCAGCAGTATGACGAAGCTATCAACACTGTTAACAAGGCACTCGAGGTTGATAAGAACAATATTGAGCCTTTGAAGACTTTGGCTGCTATCTATGTTGCACAGGGTAATGATGACAAGGCACTCGAGGTTCAGCAGGAGTATCTTTCTAAGAGTAAGAAGGCTACTAACAATGACTGGGCAACACTTGCTAATACCTATGTTACAAAGGCAGAGGGCTTGACAGATCGGTGCTAAGAACGCTGTTCTTGCAAAGGCATTTGATGTTTACGAGCAGATGGTTTCTAAGTTCCCAACAATCTCTGATTGGGTATGGTTGAACCAAGCTAATGTAGCTCAGTTGATGAACGATCCTGATAAGGTGGCTGAAATTTATCAGAAGGTTGCTGCTTATGAAGAGGCTAAGCCAACGCTCGATGAGGATAGCAAGAGTTACTTGGAGAACGTTTACTATGGTCTTGGCTACTATTACTCAAAGAAGGGTAACAAAGCCACTTGCAGACGAGTACTTCAATAAGGTGCTGAAGGTTAATCCTAACAACGAAGGCGCTAAGAAGGCTTTAGGGTATGTAAATATCTGAAACAATCATTAGATATAAGGGCGATGGTCGTAATGACTATCGCCCTTTTTTGCTTCCTTTTATTAAATGTTTGGACACTTACCTTATAGTTTTGTGTCTTCAGAATATTAGAGTGATAAGTTTTCCGCTTGTGTTTATAGTTGGAAGCAATGTCACACGGAGACACGGAGAGGACGGAGGATTATTAAAACAAAGCAATGGAAGTCACGGAGGCACCGTCGGTGCATAGAGCTTCGGAGCTTGTTTGCTAATTCTATTAGCAATTTATACACAAAGAGTTTATCCCAAAAGAGTTATCAAGCATCTGTACGCTATATCTCCATCGCTCTTTGTGCCGTCGGCACCTCCGTGACATTGCGTTACCTCCGTTCCCTCCGTGACTCCGTGTGCCTATTATATAAGACTTTTAGTTTATCACTCCATATTTCGGAATAACCAAATTTTTAATGTAAGAACCTTAGTGTTTCTCTAAAATATAATAGGACTATCAACTACCAATTTTATTCTTCGACACAGAACTCTCTTTCATGTTTATATTAGAGAGTTTTCTAATAATGGTTTGAAAAATAATGACAAAAAGTTGGGTAAAATATCTATAAATCGAGGCAAAGATACGTACAAAAAGCAAGTCTGCAACAAACAGTGAATCAGTTGGTTACAAAATCGTTTACGAATAGGTGCTTAATTAGACTTCAAAAGGGCGTTAGTAAGGGTCTTAAAGGGCACCTTTTGCGATGCAATTTGGCGTCTTTAAGAAGCCAAAAGAGCATATATTGGTTTAGGGTTGTATGAAAATAGTTTACAAATGTTGGCTGATATAAGAATAAGCTGTTTGTATAAGATGGAACGATATACTACTTAGATAGCTGAAGTTTCAATTTATTTTCTTGTGGATGTTCCAACTCTTAGAGGGCTTGTAACTATGAATTTATAGAAAAGAGGAAGCATATCACTTTGAGTTGTAGATAGAGCTTCGACAGTGTCATGCTTCCTTATCGTGTTACTCTATGATTCTCTATATCCAATAGAGAGGGTAGAGTGTATTAGAGTCATTCCGAGTTTATGATTTATGTCAAACTTCTCAGTATGCAAAATGGAGTAAATGTTAGTGTAAAAAATCATAATCCCTGTTCACAAAGATAAGCTAGTAAATTTCAATCATGCTTTCAAGAAAAAGCGAAAAATCATTAGTCTTTAATATATAAATTGTCTTTTAATTCTTATTCGTGAGCGCTATTCCTCCTTTTTCTCGTTAATTTTATGTATCTTTGTCATCGTTTGAAAAGACACAATACTAAGTTTGCAGTGGTGTTTGAATAGCCTGCTTGAACCTATTTATCTCTTTTGGTTACATCATTGATGCATCTGTCATTGGTTTTGTTGATAGTAGGTTGTGGAGAAAAAGATACTTTGCATGCAATAATGATAATAACAGAACTCAAAAACGCAATAAGCATTGAAAACTGAAAGAAAGATAAGCCCATGGGCATGGATACCCTCACTTTATTTTTGCTGAGGGTCTGCCTTACATTGCCGTAACCGTATTATCTCTGCAGGGTCTATATGCAAATGGGCTTGTCAGATGCTGAAGTAACCTTTATACTTCATGGCTTTTACCTCCTTGGGTTATCAAACCTCTGTGGAGTCCATTTCTCGATTTGATTAAAAACAAAGCGATGGTGGATCGTCATTATGCAGTTGCTTGTGGGTGCAGCTTTCGCAGGTGTTGCCTTTACGGTCAATACTTCGTTATGGCTTCAAGGAACAATCTGTTTCTTTTGGTTGCTGGCATTCAGTAGTGCGACACATGATGTTGGGGCTGATGGATTCTATATGATGGGACTTAATCAGCATGATCAAGCTTTCTTTGTAGGTATTCGTTCAACCTTCTATCGTATATCAATGGTTGTTGGTAAGGGTGGACTGATTGCACTTGCTGGTTTTTTACATAAGAACTTTGATATTCAGTGGGCTTGGTCGCTTGTGTTTTATGGTTTGATGGCTCTTTTTATGGGGCTCTCCCTTTATCATCGCTTTATTCTTCCTCGCCCGTCCGAAGACTCAGAGAGGAAACAGGTGTCAGCCAGTCAATTGCTTCGTAGTTTTGGAGAGACTTTTCTTTCCTTCTTCAAAAAGGAGCAGGCTTTAACAACGATTTGTTTCTTACTTCTCTTCCGTCTGCCAGAGGCTTTGATTATACCTATTTCTCAACTTTTCCTTCAAGCACCGAAAGGAAAGGGAGGATTGGCACTTTCAGAGATAGAATATGGTACGGTGAATGGTGTGATAGGTGTTGCAGGCCTCTTGATAGGTGGAATTATAGGAGGAATGATGATTAGTCGCGATGGCTTAAAACGCTGGATATGGCCAATGACAGCAGCTATTACATTGCCTAATTTAGCATACGTCTATTTGGCTTATATGCTTCCTGATAACGTGATAGCGATCAGTGCAGCTGTATTTATCGAGAATTTCGGTTATGGATTTGGTTTTAGTGCCTATATGCTCTTTATGATTTATTTTAGTCAGGGCGAACACAAGACCAGTCATTATGCCCTTTGTACGGGCTTTATGGCGTTGTCAATGATGATTCCAGGATTGTTTGCAGGTGCGTTGGCGCAGGCAGTAGGCTATAAATGGTTCTTTGTTATCGTGATGATAGTTTGTATCTTCCCATTCTTAGTTGCACATCAGCTGCGTATTGATGAAGATTTTGGGAAGAAATAGCCGATAGAGGGCTTTGAAGGAAGGAGAAAGGAGAAAGGGAGAGAAGGCTACGAGGCAGTGCCTCGTAGAAGCGGACCGTGGGATAGACGGATGAAGGGAGGTGGGATTTAGGCTGGAACTGCCTTTAACAGAATCTCAATTAGCCGTGGTAAAGCATAATTTTCAAGGTCTTGCTTTTCAATCCATATGAACTCTGAGGGCAGCTGTGGGCGAATCTTTGGTTGCCAAAGGTAGATGTCAGCAAGGAGAATCTGATGGGTAAGAATATGCTTAACCCCTTTTTGTAGTGGCTGTGCTTCTGTCTTCCATATAGCGTCTTTAGGTGACGTAAGTTGTTCGGTTTGTGGAAGTTCCCATAATCCTTGCCAAATATCACCAGCACCACGTTGATGGATAGCTATTTCTCCTTTATATTCAATATACAAGTAGGTGAAATGACGTTCTCGTTGTTTCACCTTTTTGCTTTTTATAGGCAGTTCATTAATTCGTTGCTCACGGAAGGCAACACAACTCTCGCATAGTGGACAAGCTGTGCAGCGAGGAGAAGTGGGTGTACACTGAATGGCACCAAAGTCCATTATCGCTTCGTTATATTTAGCAGGTTCGTTTGTTGGTAAAAGTGATTGAGCAAGTGCTTGAAACTCCTTTTTTTCCTTCGGTACTATCAATAGGAGTGTCGATGCCGTAATAGCGAGAGAGAACACGATAGACATTGCCGTCTACAACAGCTACAGCTTCGCCAAAAGCAATAGATGCAACGGCTGCAGCCGTATAATCGCCTACACCCTTTAGTTTCTTTAATTCCTTGAAGGTTTGTGGAAATGCCCCTAATTCAACTATCTGTTGTGCAGCCGTATGGAGGTTTCTTGCACGAGTAATAGCTCAAACCCTGCCAAGCCTTCAGAACCTCGTCTTCCGTGGCAGCAGCAAGGTCATTTATCGTAGGCCATTGTGCCATGAAACGTTCCCAATAACTCATGCCCTGTGCGATACGTGTCTGTTGTAGAATGACCTCACTAAGCCAAATAGCGTATGCGTCATTCGTCTCTCGCCAAGGTAGAGAACGTCCATTGTTTTTGAACCATTGAAGGAGTGTTGCTGCGAAATTCATGGAACAAAGGTAGTTAAAAAGTAGAAAAAGAATGAAAAGTAAACTGATGTTTTGTTGGTAAAGTCATTATTATTTCCTATTTTTGCGACGACTATTACCCTTAAAAAGGCGGAATTTGACATTACTTTCATAATAGAAAGACATTATAAATACAAGCCAAGAAAAGGGAGAATTATTGTAAAATTAGAAGTTATAAAAGATGAGAAACAAGGTTAAGAAAATGCTTATGGGTCTTGCCCTCATTGTGGCAATGCTTTTGGTTAGTTCATGTGCAACACGTGAGTCAGCTATTAACGACTTAGAGAAATTTTCATACGAATTGCGTGATAATAGCCAGTATTATACTGCTAAACAGTGGCGTAGGGCAGTAGATAAATTCGGTAATATTCGTCGTGAGATTTCACGCCATGATTATACCGTTGCTGAACGTCAGCGTATTGGTAGACTCGAAGGCGATTGCGCACGTTATATGGTACGAGGTGCGAAGGAGGGCGTGATGAATAGCGTCTTTGGTCTTGGTAGTGAGATACAAGGTGTCTTAGATGCTTTTGGTGTTAAGCGTAAGGATTAGGCTAAATAATGCCTTTGATAGGCACAATGGAAACAACCTTCAGTTCTAAGAAAGCAGAACTTGAAGCAGACATAATAAAACAAAAGGTTGCAGCTTATTAGACTTTAAGCAAATAGTTGGCAACCTTTTTGTGATTTAAAATATTGTTTAGTCGCTTATAATTAGTAACTTTGCAAATCAAATCCATAAAATGTTTTACAATGGCTGGTAAAAAACAAATTAAGACTGCTCTTATTTCGGTCTTTCACAAAGATGGACTTGAGGATTTGCTCAAGAAGTTAGACGAAGAAGGTGTGAAATTCCTTAGTACAGGTGGGTACACAGGAATTCATTGAATCATTAGGGTTATGAATGTCAAAAGGTAGAGGATGTTACATCTTACCCTTCAATTCTCGGTGGTCGTGTAAAGACACTTCATCCAAAGGTTTTTGGAGGTATTCTTTCTCGTCGTGATAATGAAAGTGATCAGGCACAGATGAAAGAATATGAGATTCCATTTATCGACCTCGTTATCGTAGACCTTTATCCTTTCGAGCAGACTGTAGCCAGTGGTGCCAGCGCAGAAGATATTATCGAGAAGATTGATATTGGAGGTATCTCACTGATACGTGCAGGAGCAAAGAACTTCAAGGATGTTGTTATCGTACCAAGTAAAGCAGAGTATCCAGTATTGCTCCAGATTCTCAATACAAATGGTGCGCAGACAGATATCGAAGACCGAAAGATGTTCGCAGAACGTGCTTTTAGTGTTAGTAGCCACTATGACACAGCTATCCATAGTTGGTTCACAACTGAATAAAGCGCACATAAGTTAAGAATATACATTTATAAAATACACATATATTAATGGGATTATTTTCATTTATCCAGGAAATTGCTATGGACCTGGGAACGGCAAACACAATTATTATCAGTGATGATAAAATTGTTGTCGATGAGCCATCAGTCGTAGCACTGGATCGTCGCACAGATAAGATGATTGCTGTGGGAGGTGATGCAAAGATGATGTACGAGAAGGAACATCCCAATATTCGTACAATCCGCCCTCTTTGCGAGACGGTGTTATTGCCGACTTTACAGCTTGTGAGCAGATGATGCGTGGACTTATCAAGATGGTTCACAGCGGTAATCGTTTCTTCTCACCTTCATTGCGTATGGTAATTGGTGTTCCATCAGGTTCTACTGAAGTGGAGCTTCGTGCCGTTCGTGACTCAGCAGAACACGCTGATGGTCGTGATGTTTACCTTATCTTCGAACCAATGGCAGCTGCTCTTGGTATGGGGCTTGATGTAGAGGCTCCAGAAGGTAACATGATTGTTGATATCGGTGGTGGTAGCACTGAGATTGCAGTTATTTCTTTGGGTGGTATCGTTTGTAATAACTCTATCCGTGTAGCAGGTGATGACCTCACTGCGGATATTCAGGAGTATATGAGCCGTCAGCATAATGTGAAGGTCAGTGAGCGTATGGCAGAGCGTATCAAGCTTCACGTAGGTTCAGCCTTGACAGACCTTGGTGATGAAGCACCAGAGGACTACATTGTACACGGCCCTAACCGCATCACAGCTCTTCCTATGGAGGTGCCTGTATGCTATCAAGAGATTGCTCATTGTCTTGATAAGACTGTTGCAAAGATTGAGAATGCCGTGCTATCTGCATTGGAGAACACTCCACCTGAGCTTTATGCTGATATCGTAAAGAATGGTATCTATCTCAGTGGTGGTGGTGCTTTGCTTCGTGGTATCGACAAGCGTCTGACTGATAAGATTAATATTCCATTCCATATTGCCGAAGACCCATTGCACAGTGTGGCTAAGGGTGCAGGCATTGCATTGAAGAACGTAGATCGTTTCTCGTTCTTGATGAGATAACAACTAACGTTCATGCACAATCTGACTGAGTTCCTTGCTAAGTACAAGCATTGGTTCTTGTTCGTTGCCCTGGAAGTCTTGAGTATGGTTCTTCTGTTCCGATTCAATGACTATCAGGGCAGTGTGTGGTTCACGTCAGCGAACTACGTGGCAGGTTTGGTCTATGAAGGAAGTTCAAAGATTACCTCTTATCTAACGATGGGTGAGGTGAATGAGGCTTTGACCAAACGCAATCTTGAACTGGAACGTCAGGGTGAAGGAGTTGTCGACTCAGCTGTATGATAAGACTAAGGATTCTACTTTCCTAATAAGGGCAGTATCGTTTCCTTTCAAAAGTTCCGATTGATACAGGCAAAGGTTGTTGCCAATTCGCTTGATAAACCTAATAACTTTATCACCATCAACAAGGGAACATGGGATGGTGTACATAAAGATATGGGTGTTGCCTGTGGTAATGGTGTTGTGGGTATTGTCTATATGGCGGGTATCCATTATGCTGTTGTAATCCCAGTGCTAAACTCAAAGTCGAATATCAGTTGTTCTATTCAGGGACGTGACTATTTTGGTTATCTCCATTGGAATGGTGGTGCGCGTGATGTAGCTTACTTGGATGATGTTCCTCGTCATGCTAAGTTTAAGTTAGGCGATCGTGTTGTAACGAGTGGATATTCTTCAGTATTCCCAGCTGGTGTGTTGGTAGGTAAGATCAAGCATGTCTATAATTCGGAAGATGGACTCTCTTATCGCCTTCAGATTCAGCTCTCAACTGACTTCGGCAATCTTCGTGATGTCTGTGTGATTGATGATGCCTCAATAAGAGATCAACGTCAAGTTATTAAGGCAGCACAGGACTCTATCAAACCTCTTGAGAATCAGATAGGGGAATAGGGTACAGTAAGTAAACTGTTTTCCAGTATAATTAAGTTTGATGGGGAGGTAGGATAACCGCACTTTGAAGATTAATTCTTACTTTGGTGTGAACCACTTATCCCCCTTTGATTTACGAATAGAAAGAATGAATATAGATTTCCTAAAACGTTTGCTTTGGTTTGCTGTATTGACAGTGGCACAGGTGTTTGTACTCAATCACATTCATCTGTTTGCTGTTGCTACGCCATTGCTTTATATCTATTTTATTCTTCTGTTTCCTCGTAATTATCCTCAGTGGGCTATTCTCTTATGGGCGTTTTTAATGGGTCTAACGATTGATACCTTCTCAAATACGCCGGGTGTAGCAGCTGGTTCATTGACTTTAATAGCCGCCTTACAGCCTTATGTATTGCAGTTATTCATTCCTCGTGATAGTAGTGAGAATTTCCAAGCAGGTATGGATACGCTTAGCATACCGCAATATACGTGGTATGTGGCTATTCTTACCTTGATATATAGTGTGGTATTCTTCTCTTTAGAGATGTTCAGTTTCTTTAATTTGATTGAATGGTTGCAGTGTATCGGGAGGTAGTTCATTACTCACGCTTATTCTTATTCTTGTTGTTGAGAACGTAAGGAGGCGATAAGAAATGAAGAATTACGATTTAGAGAAACGTCGCCTCGTGCTTAGTGCTGTTGCAATAGGCATTGTGGTGATATATATAATACGTCTTTTTGCTCTTCAGATAGCCAGTGACGACTATCGGAAGAGTGCTGACTCTAATGCTTTCTTAAAGAAGATTGAGTTCCCTTCACGTGGTTCTATCACTGATAGGAATGGTAAGCTGCTGGTTTATAATCAGCCAGCTTATGACATCATGGTAGTAACCAATGAGATGAGAGGGCATCTTGATACACTTGAGTTTTGTAAGGCACTGAACATAACTAAGGCTGATTTCAACAACCGAATGGCTAATCTCAAGGATAGGAGCAAGAATCCGGGTTACTCTCGGTTTTACACAACAATTGTTCTTGAGTCAGTTGAGCGATAAAGACTTTAGTGCTTTTCAGGAGAAACTCTATCGTTTTCCAGGCTTTTATATTCAGAAACGTAGTGTTCGTCAGTATCAGCGGGCTATCGCTGCACATGTCCTTGGTGATGTTGCAGAGGTGAGTCAGGGGATATTGAAGAAGATGAATACTATCAGCCAGGTGATTATATCGGTAAGATGGGTGTTGAGCGTGAGTATGAGAAAGACTTGCGTGGAGTAAAGGGGGTACAGATTCTTTTACGTGATGCCCACGGACAGATACAAGGTCGTTATCAGGATGGTAAGTATGACCAACGTCCACATCCTGGACGTGATATCCAACTTGGTCTTGATGCAGAACTTCAGGCACTTGGTGAACGCCTAATGGAAGGTAAATTAGGTGCTGTTGTGGCAATCGAACCAAAGACTGGACAAATCTTAGCAATGGTTTCTGCACCTACTTTCGACCCTCGTTCGATGATTGGTAAGCTGCGTGGAAAGTATCAGCGTGAGATGACACTTGATCCTGCAAAGCCTTTTGCTCAATCGTGCTATTATGGGACAGTATCCTCCTGGTTCAACGTTTAAGACAGGACAGGCTGTTACCTATTATTCAGAAGGAATTGTAAACGATTCTACTCGTTATCCATGCCATCATGGATTTAACTTCAAAGGACTTCATGTCGGTTGTCATGCACATGGAGCTCCTATTGCGTTGGTGCCTTCTATCAGCACTTCTTGTAATAGTTATTACTGTTGGGGACTTTATCAGATGCTCTCTAATCGTAAGAAGTATAAGTCTTTAGAGGATGCTATGAACGTGGGCGCGATTATATGGTATCAATGGGTTTCGGTTATAAATTAGGTATTGACCTCCTTGGAGAGAAGCGAGGCATGATTCCAAATGCTAAGTTCTATGATAATGCCTTTAAGACGTGGAATCCGCTTTCGGTTATTTCTATTTCTATTGGACAGGGAGAGGTAAATCTAACCCCATTGCAGATTGCTAACCTTGGTGCTACGATTGCTAATCGTGGTTACTACATTACACCGCATGTTGTACGTAGTATTCAAGGAAAGAAACTCGATAAGAAGTATTTGGAGAAGCACCATACAAAGGGTAATCTGAGGTCTTATCAGGAAGTAATTGCGGGTATGGTTTCATCAGTACGTGGCGGAACTTGTGCGCGTGCGGTCCATCCAGGTTACTCATTGGCTGGTAAGACGGGTACAGCTCAGAACCGTGGTAAGGACCACTCTGTGTTCATGGGCTTTGCACCTGTTGATACACCAAAGATTGCTATTGCTGTTTATGTCGAGAATGGTGGCTTTGGTGCTGACTTTGGTGTGCCAATCGGTTCGCTGATGATAGAGCAATATATCAACGGTAAGCTTACGCCTGGCGATGAAGCTCGAGCAACTGCGCTGCAGAATCGCCATATCTCATATTCTTTCAAGCGTCCTTTGTCACGTGCAGACTCACTTCGTCTTGACTCAATCAAGCGCGTAAATATCATTAGAGATTCGCTGAAGAAGGTAAAGGAAAAAGCAAGACTTAGCAGAAGCCGCAAGGATAAAAGAGGCACAGGCAAGGAAGGATGCTGAAGAAAAGGAAAAGAAGAAGCAGCCTCAGAATGAGCCTGCTATCCGTGTAGAGCCAGAAACAAAGGTTAAGACGGAGAAGAAAGAGAAGGACAAGGGAGGTGATAAGAAGGAAAAAGAGAAAGAAAAGAATAAAGATACACGAAAGGAAAAATAAAGATAAGCCTAGGGTTAATGATAAACTAAAGGAGCAGCCCAAAGATAAACCAAAGGAACAACCTAAGGTAAAGCCTAAAGAACAGGCAAAAGAAAAGCCAAAGGAGCAGCCTAAGGCTAAACCGAAGGAGCAAGCAAAAGACAAACCAAAGGAACAACCAAAAGAGAAATCAAAGGGGCAATCCAAAGATAAACAAAAAAGCAAGGAGAAAGTAAATCGTGCCAAGTAATTATACAGCAGACAGACAACCAGGTGTACTTCGTTCATTAGATTGGTGGACGATAGGTATCTATATTGCGTTGCTCACCTTTGGATGGGTGAGTGTCTGCGGTGCGAGTTATACTTACGGTGATACAGAGATTTTCTCACTTTCAACCCGTTCGGGTATGCAGATTGTGTGGATTGGTACTTCTATCTGTTTAGGCTTTGTGCTTCTAATGATGGACGACCGTTTCTATGACACCTTTGCTTATGTCATCTATGGTTTGTTAGTACTCCTTCTCTTTGCCACAATCTTTAATCCTCATAGTATTAAGGGTTCTCGCTCGTGGCTCGTTATGGGTCCACTACGATTGCAGCCTGCCGAGTTTGCCAAGTTTGCAACGGCATTAGCAATAGCCAAGTTTATGTCGGCTTATGGCTTTACGATTAAGAATTGGAAGCATTTTGCTGGTGCGTGTGGAATTATTTTCCTACCAATGCTATGTATTGTCGGACAGCGTGAGACAGGTTCTGCCTTGGTTTATTTCTCTTTCTTCCTCATGCTTTATCGTGAAGGAATGTCTGGTGCGTTCCTTTTCACAGGTTTGGCAATGGTCATTTACTTTGTTGTCGGAATCAAGTATGAGGAAATCTTGTTATGGGATACACCAACATCCTTAGGAAAGTTTGTTGTACTCCTACTTGTTCAGATATTCTCTTCGGTCATGGTGTGGGTCTATGTTGGTGACAAGGGACGTACGCGTTTGTTGCTAACTTATGTCTTTGGAATTACAGGGTCTTGCCTTACTCTTTTCTGAGTTTGTTATTCCGTTTGACGTTGTTTGGGTACAGTTGGTTTTATCGGCATGTGTTATTGGCTATTTAGTCTATAATGCGATGAACACTCGCTTTGCCAACTATTTCTATATAGCATTGTTTGCTTTGGGTTCAATCGCCTTCTTCTATTCAGCAGACTATGTATTGAATGAAGTCATGCAGCCACACCAGCGAGTGCGTATCAACGTACTCTTAGGATTAGACGAGGACCTTGCTGGAGCAGGATATAATGTGCATCAGAGTGAGATTGCCATCGGTTCGGGTGGTTTGCAGGGTAAAGGTTTTTTGAATGGTACGCAAACTAAGTTGAAGTTTGTTCCAGAACAAGATACAGACTTTATCTTCTGTACAGTAGGCGAGGAGGAAGGTTTCCTCGGTTCAGCCTCTGTTCTTGTGCTGTTCCTCTTCCTAATACTCCGATTAATGTACCTTGCCGATCGACAACCCTTTAAGTTTGGGCGAGTCTATGGCTATTGTGTTGCAGGAATATTCCTATTCCATCTTTTTATTAACGTAGGAATGGTATTAGGTTTGACGCCAGTTATTGGTATTCCGTTACCTTTCTTCAGTTACGGAGGTTCTTCTCTTTGGGGCTTTACGTTGCTTCTATTTATTTTCCTCCGCATAGATGCAGGACGTAATCTTATCCGTCAGTAGGCGATAGGACTATGCTTGGATTTTGAATGCATAGTATTTTGTAAGGTGTTTTGTGCTCCGCACCATTGGTGTTAAGCCTCCGCACCACAGGTGCTAAGCATCAACACCATTTGTGTTAAGCATTATCACCATTTTAGAATATGGGAAGTTGAACAACTTATTATCATGAGATGAAGGAGAGTAGGATACTAATACTCGCTAAATATGATATTATAGCTTAGGATGGTGCTACTTAGTCTACCCTTAAAAGCCTAATATTCCTCTGATTCACAGTATATTATACTACAAATCATTTGCTTTATATCTACAAGTTTTTGTACCTTTACATTATAAATCTTGCAGATATTTATGCTTAAACGTACATCCAAACAGCTCTCTATGTTCTCTTCTTTAGAGGACATGCTTAGTCATCAACATCCCCTTTTCCAACTTAGTAATAAGATTAATTGGGAGTGTTTTGAAAATGCTTTTTCTCCATTGTATTGCAATACTAATGGTCGCCCCGCTCATCCTATTCGCTTGATGTGTGGTCTTTTAATCTTAAAACATTTGCGTAATGTTTCAGATGAAATGGTGGTTTCTCAATGGAGTGAGAATGCTTACTATCAATATTTTTGTGGTGGACTTGAATTTATGCCCAAACAACCCTGTGACGCTTCCGAGTTAGTTCACTTCAGAAATCGTATAGGTGAGGAAGGTATGGAGTTAATATTAGCAGAGAGCATCCGTGTTAATACCGACCATGATGACGAAGATCATTTTGATACGGCTTTCATTGATTCTACCGTGCAGGAGAAGAATATAACCTATCCTACAGATGCGAAGTTGCATAAAAAGATAATCAAAAACGTTCTGAAGATAGTTCATGACAAGTGTCTTCCTCTACGACAGAGTTACACGCGTACGTTGAAAGGGATTTACCGTTCCCAACGTTTTCGTAATCATCCCAAGAATCGTAAGAAAGCTCTTAAGGCAGATAGACAACTAAGAACCATAGCAGGAAGATTGGTAAGAGAATTAGAGCGTAATCTTGAGGGAAAGAAAGGATATGAGAAGATGTTTGAACTATATTATAGAGTTCTTTCTCAGAATCGAAAGTCAAAGAACAAAGTATATTCTCTGCACGAACCAGATGTGGTTTGCCTCAGCAAAGGTAAGGAACATAAGCAATATGAGTTTGGTAATAAAGTATCTATTCTTCGCTCATGGTCAGGACTTATTTTGGGTGCATGTTCTTTTAGGAATGAATATGATGGGCATACTATCGAAAAGACGTTGGAACAAACCCAAAGGATGACAGGAAAGCAGGTTGATAAGTTAGCAGGAGATAGAGGGTATAGAGGTGTAAAAGCAGATTGGGCAGACAAAGATACTCATTCCAGACACTCCTAAAGCTAAAGATAGCTACTACCAAAAGAAAAAGAAACACAAACTATTTTGTAAACGAGCAGGTATAGAGCCAACCATAGGACATCTTAAAGCAGACCATCGATTATCTCGCAACTTTTATAAAGGTGTGAAAGGAGATGCTATCAATGTATTATTAGCGGCGGCAGCATATAACTTCAAAAGAGCTATGAGAGTTCTTTTGGACCTTATAAAAAGAATCAGCATAGAGCTTGTCAGTACAGGCTTTATGCTGAAATATAGTTTTTAAGGGATGACTACTTAGTCTACCCTTAAAAGCCTAATATTCCTCTGATTCACAGTATATTATACTACAAATCATTTGCTTATATCTGCAAAAGTTTTTGTACCTTTTACATTATAAATCTTGCAGATATTTATGCTTAAACGTACATCCAAACAGGCTCTCTATGTTCTCTTCTTTTAGAGGACATGCTGAGTCATCAACATCCCTTTTCCAACTTAGTAATAAGATTAATTGGGGAGTGTTTTGAAAATGCTTTTTCTCCATTGTATTGCAATACTAATGGTCGCCCTGCTCATCCTATTCGCTTGATGTGTGGTCTTTTAATCTTAAAACATTTGCGTAATGTTTCAGATGAAATGGTGGTTTCTCAATGGAGTGAGAATGCTTACTATCAATATTTTTGTGGTGGACTTGAATTTATGCCCAAACAACCCTGTGACGCTTCCGAGTTAGTTCACTTCAGAAATCGTATAGGTGAGGAAGGTATGGAGTTAATATTAGCAGAGAGCATCCGTGTTAATACCGACCATGATGACGAAGATCGTTTTGATACGGCTTTCATTGATTCTACCGTGCAGGAGAAGAATATAACCTATCCTACAGATGCGAAGTTGCATAAAAAGATAATCAAAAACGTTCTGAAGATAGTTCATGACAAGTGTCTTCCTCTACGACAGAGTTACACGCGTACGTTGAAAGGGATTTACCGTTCCCAACGTTTTCGTAATCATCCCAAGAATCGTAAGAAAGCTCTTAAGGCAGATAGACAACTAAGAACCATAGCAGGAAGATTGGTAAGAGAATTAGAGCGTAATCTTGAGGGAAAGAAAAGGATATGAGAAGATGTTTGAACTATATTATAGAGTTCTTTCTCAGAATCGAAAGTCAAAGAACAAAGTATATTCTCTGCACGAACCAGATGTGGTTTGCCTCAGCAAAAGGTAAGGAACATAAGCAATATGAGTTTGGTAATAAAGTATCTATTCTTCGCTCATGGTCAGGACTTATTTTGGGTGCATGTTCTTTTAGGAATGAATATGATGGGCATACTATCGAAAAGACGTTGGAACAAACCCAAAGGATGACAGGAAAGCAGGTTGATAAGTTAGCAGGAGATAGAGGGTATAGAGGTGTAAAGCAGATTGGGCAGACAAAGATACTCATTCCAGACACTCCTAAAGCTAAAGATAGCTACTACCAAAAAGAAAAAGAAACACAAACTATTTTGTAAACGAGCAGGTATAGAGCCAACCATAGGGACATCTTAAAGCAGACCATCGATTATCTCGCAACTTTTTATAAAGGTGTGAAAGGAGATGCTATCAATGTATTATTAGCGGCAGCATATAACTTCAAAAAGAGCCTATGAGAGTTCTTTTGGACCTTATAAAAAGAATCAGCATAGAGCTTGTCAGTACAGGCTTTATGCTGAAATATAGTTTTTAAGGGATGACTACTTAGGCTTATTCCTGCATAGGTAAAGGCTGCTTCATGACTCTAATGTATGGAGGATGAAGCAGCCTTTATAGTTTGTCTCTAATGTTTACTTTTTGAGAAGTCTGATACCCACATCGCTGATACCAGGGAGTGACTCACGGCTCATGATATGATGTATCGTGACGTGTATGGAGTCATTACGGTTGAGACGGAAGGAGGTAATCGCCTGACGTATTTCAGTATTTGAGATACCTTTCTGTCCTACCAATATTCCCTTATCATTGATAATCTCACAATTAATAGTATCGTTATATGTCTTTTCTCGCTTCTTACGTTGTCTGTAGTAGATTACCTTCCGTTCAATAATCATACTTATGTTGCGGTATGGATAGGTCTGTGCAGCACGTAAGCAGAGGTCTAACTGATACTTGCCCTCCCATTGTCGTGGAATATCAAAAGTAAGTGTATCTTTGCGTGACCAGCCCTTTAGTGACACACTTTCATATCGGTCGTATGTGCGTGGATCACGGCATGAAACAGCACCCATGGCGATAACCATGAGTGCTATGATATATAATAAGGTGGAAACCTTATGTCTCATTCTTGCGTTCTTTCCGTTTGCTGAGGCTGTCTGCCTTCATTTCTATTGTTCTGTGGAGTAGCTTCGCTCTGTTGTTGTGCAGGACGAGGACCGTTATAAGGGCGACGATTACCATTCTGAGGGCGACGGTTATCGTTTTGTGGGCGTCTGTTATCATTTTGCTGACGGTAGTTGTCCTGTCCATCACGCTGATTACGACGGTTGTCGCGTTGTGGTCTACCACCTTGCTGTCCGTTATTGTTGCGTGGTTGGTTGTTCTTTTTGCGCTTCTTAGCCTTATCAAATCGACTGAGGTCAGCACCAGCGAGGAGGTCAACAGGCTTCTTAGCTGGTTTTGCCTTACCATCTTCAAGGAGTGAAAGTGGCTTCTCACCACGTCGGTTCAGTTCGATAATTTCCTTTGCACGCTCAGCACTGATGGTCTCGAGGTTTGCTGCAAGGTTCTTATCGGTAGAGTAGGTGCATTGACCATTGAGGATATCCGTCTTGAAGAGGTGGTATTCACCATCCATTGTCTCCAAGACAACCTCCCTACTTGGAAGTTTTCTGCCAGCCTCCATATAGTCGTCAACCTCATAGTTCAGACAACATTTCAGCTTAGCACACATACCCGCAAGTTTGGTAGGGGTTGAGTGAGATGTCTTGAATACGGGCAGCTGTGGTCGAAACACTGGAGAAATTCTTCATCCATGTAGCACAACAAAGTTCACGACCGCATGGACCAGTACCGCCAATACGTCCTGCTTCCTGTCGCGCACCAATCTGTTTCATTTCGATTCGTACGTGGAAGGCTGCAGCAAGGTCCTTAATAAGCTGACGGAAGTCGACACGTTCGTCGGCAATATAGTAGAATATAGCTTTGTTACCATCGCCCTGATACTCTACGTCACCAATCTTCATTTTCAGACCTAAGCCCTTTTGCAATCTGTCGACTCTCAATCATTGTGGCGTGTTCACGTGCTTTTGCTTCGTGATATTTCTGCATATCAACTTCTTTGGCAAGACGATAGACACGCTTGATATCATCTGGTGACTTTACGCTTGACGACTTCTTAATCTGTAGTTTAACAAGACGTCCAGTAAGTGTAACAACCCAATGTCATGTCCGGGATTAGCTTCTACTGCCACAATATCACCTTTCTTCAAGTCAAGGTCATTGACATTGTGATAGTATCCCTTACGTGTATTCTTGAATTGAACCTCAACAAGGTCAGTTGTCTGGTTGTTTCCTGGCACGTCAGCCAGCCAGTCGAAAGTGTTCAACTGGTTGTTTTGTCTGCCACAACCTTTATGGCATAAGCCTCGGTCACAACCATGCCAGACCTTGAATTTCATATCTTTGTAATCCATTGATTATTTTCTATTTGTTTTTATATATATTGGAAGCCTCCATGTTTCTCTTTGATAGAGGAGTTTGGAAGGCTATGATAAAGCTATTATAAATTATATTGTACAGGTTTCAAGCATATAACTTGTCAACTTGTTAACTCGTCTACTTCTTCAACAACAGCACAATGAGACTTTCAATGCCATGTCGTAGAAGACAACCTTAGCGTTTGCATTCTGCCCGATATCACGATTAGCACGCTGGAAGAGTTCGTTGATTTCAATGACGTTTGCCTCGTTGATGAATCGTGCAAAGTTCTTTGCGAAGTTCTCTTCTTCCAAAGTCATGTAGTTGAGTTCGGGGTTTTGGAAGTTGAACATAAAGTTCTCGCGCACCTGCTGTTGGAAGTAAGTGAGCATACGACGCTCTTTTTCACGTCCATATCCAGCAACAACCTCGCTCCAACGCTTGAGATCTTTTACGTTACGGAGGTAACACAGACGCATAAGCATTTGGAACATATTATGGAACTCACGGTTTTCATTGCCTGAATCCAGTGACTCCATAGCTTTCAACCAACTACCATGTGCGATACGAGCAATGCGGTGGGCTGCATCAGTATCAATACCCCTTTTGTTGATGAGAGCCTGTTCTATTTCTTCATCTTCGATACGCTTCACATCAATACGCTGTGTACGGCTAATGATGGTTTCGAGAAGTTTCTCTGGTTCCTCGCATACCATGAGGAAGATGGTGCCCTGTGGTGGCTCCTCTAATAGCTTCAACAACTTGTTGGCAGAGGTGAGATTCATTCGTTCTGGTAGCCAGATGATAGACACCTTATAGCCCCCCTGACTTGATTTCAACGCCAAAACGCGTGACAGTTCATCGCTCTCTGCACCAGTAATGATAGCCTGCTGTGTGGTTGCTCCCATCTGGTTCATCCATTGGTTCATGGTGAAGTAAGTCCCTTGCATGATGAGACCATGCCATTCCTTTGCAAAGTCTGTGCTTACAGGTTGGTGGTCACTACTCATACTTGGTAGCTTGATGGTCGGATAAGAGAAGTGAAGGTCGGGATGTTCCCAGTTTCGAAGCATGGCACGAGCATTTGATACGCTTGGCGATGTTGCTTCCTCAGCCTCATCACCAGCAAGTAAATAGCTGGCAAAAGCCATTGCAAGCGCCATCTTACCTGTTCCATGAGGTCCACAGAAGAGCAAAGCATGAGGCAGACGGTCTTCTTTAACCATCTGAATAAGCCGTTCCTTCACTGCTTCTTGTCCTATAACTTCTGAAAAGTTCATCTTCTCTTGTTTTCTTTTTTATTTGCTGTTTTGTTGCAGAAGTCCTGTTTCTTCTAATCGCTTCATCACCTCGTGCACACTGCTTACAGCCGAAACAGTGTAGAAGTGTACGTTATTGAAGCCGTGTGTATAAAGGTCTTTCACCTGTTTAACAGCCCATTCGATACCTAATAGGCGTGCTTCTTCATCCGAATTACATTTTAGTGCCAAACCTGCAAGTTCTTCTGGGATGTCACAATGGAATGTCTTTTGGAACGACATTCAACTGAGATAACTTTGCGAAAGGCTTTATTCCCGGTATGATAGGAATGGTAACGCCAATCTTACGAGCCTCGATCAACGAAGTTATAGAACTTCTCATTGTCGTAGAAAAGCTGTGTAACGGCAAATGTTGCACCAAGATCCTGCTTCATTTTGAGGTAACGTAGGTCTTGTTCAATGTTAGGTGCCTCCTCATGTTTCTCAGGATAGCACGCCACACCATATACGAAAGGCTTACCAGGGTGCTTCATTGTAGACCCATCAGTGAATCACACCTTCGTTGAAACTGTTTACTTGTTCAATCAGTTCTGTTGTATGACTATGTCCGCCCTTTGTCGGTTTGAACATACGATCTTCACGTGCTTTATCGCCACGCAGAAGCATCAGATTTTCTATACCAAGGAACTGTAAGTCGAGCAATTCGTACTCAATATCTTCTTTCGTTGCACCTGAGCATATCACATGAGGGATGACAGGAATGCCGTAGGTCTGCTGAATTGCAGCAGCAATGGCAATTGTTCCTGGGCGACGACGTATGCTCTGGCGTTCCAGTAGACCATCTTCGCGCTCGTGATATACGAACTCACTGTGGTGAGTGGTGATATTTATGAAGCTCGGATTAAACTCCTTGAGCTGATCAATATTGCGGAAAAGAGACGCTGTTCCATTACCTTTCAAAGGGGGAAGAACCTCAAACGAGAAATGTTTCTCGCCAGTCTCATCGTTCAGCAGTTGCTTTATATCTGTTATGTTGTTGTTCATTTGGCTACAAAGTTAGTAAATAAATGTGAGAAAAAGGGTAGGTTTGGACAAGTAAAACGGTAAAAGAATAAAAAAGTAAAAGCATATATATTCTTCTAAAAGTAGCATTGTGAGTAAGGGAAAAGCTTAACTTAGGTGTATTAATAAGTAGATGCATCTTTCCTAAAAGGGAAATATTGCATGTAGAGTTAATATTTTTTTGACTTACTACTAATATATGAAAAAGAGTTTTTATGGCAATTATTGCCTTGACAATGGCTGTAAATATGATGGCCGGTGACTTTGTGAAAGTAAAGAACGGACGCTTTGTTCGTGGTGGAAAACCCTACTATTACGTGGGAGCAAACTTCTGGTATGGACCTATACTTGGCTCTGAAGGAGTAGGAGGAGACCGTGCGCGCCTTCGTCGAGAACTCGATGAGATGCAGCGTTTGGGTATAGATAACCTTCGAATCTTGGTGGGTGCAGATGGTTTGCCTGGTGTTGAGGATAAGATAGAGCCTGTTTTACAGTCTCGTCCAGGTGTCTATAACGATTCTATTCTTGCAGGATTAGACTATCTTTTAACTGAGATGAGCAAGCGAAAGATGGTTGCTGTGCTTTATCTCACCAACTCTTGGGAATGGAGTGGAGGCTATGGTGCCTATTTGGAGTGGGCTGATGAGGGACCTGCTTTGATACCACGTAGAGACGGCTATGGCACTTATACAAAGTTTGCCAGCAAGTTTGCGGCTAATCAGAAGGCACATTTAATGTTCTATGATCATATCCGTTTCATTCTTAGTCGTACCAACCGATACTCTGGTGTCAAGTATGTCGATGACCCAACAATCATGTCTTGGCAGATTTGTAATGAACCTCGTGCTTTCTCAAAAGAAGCTTTGCCAGAGTTTGAGAAGTGGCTTTCAGAGGCAACAGCACTCGTTCGTAGCCTTGATCAGAACCATCTGATAAGTCTTGGAAGTGAAGGTGCCTTCGGTTGTGAGCGTGATTATGGTTGCTTTGAGCGTATCTGTGCAGATAAGAATGTGGACTATTGCAATATTCACATTTGGCCATACAACTGGCAATGGGCAAGAAAGACACATTTGAAAGAGGACCTCAAGTCAAGTTTTAAGCAGACACAGGAATATATCGACAACCATCTTGCCATCTGTAAGCGTCTTAATAAGCCACTTGTACTTGAAGAGTTCGGCTATCCTCGTGATGGTTTCTCGTTCTCATTGAAGAGTACAACAAAAGGCACGCGATGCTTATTACAAGTACGTTATGGATGTTGTTGCAGAGAATGCAACGAGCGGTGGACTCCTTGTTGGTTGTAACTTCTGGGGTTGGGGTGGTTATGGAAAACCTCGTCATGAGCGTTGGCAGGCTGGAGACGACTTCACCTGCGATCCAGCACACGAGCCACAAGGATTCTACAGTGTGTTTGCATCAGACAAATCAACACAAAAGATAATTCAGAAACAGACAAAGCGAATGTCTGAAATTAAGTAAAATGATATCTTAAAGCTGTTGTTTGAGACTTTTGTAAAGTATAGGTTTTATAAGTCTAAACCTATCCTTTACAGATTTCAAACAACAGTTTTTTTATGATAGAAACTCTGATGTTCAAGTTGATGGATATTTGTTGTTATCTATTAGCTGGAATGTTGTTAAAGGAAAGTTGAAGGGCTACATCTTAACGATATAATATTATTCTTTTTCTCATTCTTTTTAAGGAGGGATTAAAGAGTGGCTTTCTATCAGTTTTCTTGGTAATCTACTGATTAAAGTGTAACTTTGCAGTACGAATGAGACCATAGATTGGTTTCGTTATTATAAAGTTTGAAACATCAAAAAAGCAATAAAAAATGGAAATGTTTAAGTTTAATCCTCTTTTGAAGTCTATCCTTTGGGGTGGAGAAAAGATAGTACCTTTTCAAGCATTTGACTTCTGATCAGAAGCAGGTGGGCGAAAGCTGGGAAATTTCAGGTGTTAAGGACAATGAGAGTGTTGTCTCTGACGGCGAGTACAAAAGGCTGGACACTGAACAAACTTGTTGAGACTTTGAAGGATAAACTGGTGGGTAAGGAGAACTATGAACGCTTTGGCAATGAGTTCCCTCTGCTTGTTAAGTTCATTGATGCACGCGAGCAACTTTCTATTCAGGTTCATCCAACAGACGAGCAGGCACAAGCACAGGGCTTGGGTCGTGGTAAGACAGAGATGTGGTATGTGATGGAAAGTGATGCTGATGCCTCTCTCCGTAGCGGTTTGAAGCAGCAGATTACACCAGAGCAATACAAGGAAATGGTTGAAAATGATACCATTACCGAGGCTTTATCAGAATATCCTGTGAAGGAAGGCGATGTGTTCTTCTTGCCAGCAGGTCGTATCCACTCTATTGGTGCAGGCTGTTTCTTGGCAGAGATTCAGGAGACAAGCGACGTAACCTATCGTATCTATGACTTCAAGCGTCAGGATGCAGAGGGCAACTATCGCCAATTGCATACCAAGGAGGCGGCTGAATGTATTGATTATACAGTCTATCCAGACTATCGCACACAGTATGAGGCACGTCAGAATGAGCCTGTAGAACTCGTTAGCTGTCCTTACTTCACCACTTCTGTCTATGACCTTACAGAGCCAATGACGCTTGATTATAGCGATTTGGACTCTTTTGTCATCTTCGTTGGACTCAAGGGTGAGGGTGAGATTACTGATGCTGAGGGCAATACTATCTCATTCCGTGCAGGTGAGAGTGTACTCCTTCCAGCTACAGCAACCACCGTTAAGGTTTCGGGAACAGTTAAGTTCTTAGAGTCTTACGTATAAATAAGCATATTAAAGACCACTTCTGCTGAGTTTTCATGGTGTTGATAAACTGCTAATAGTGGTAGATTATATAAAAATAGCTCTCTTTTTCGTGTGAAAAGGAGAGCTATTTTTGTTTTTATAGAACTCCTCTTAGTTTGTTGTTAATGTCTTCTTGAGCTTTATTATAGCAGCCTTAATACTTCTCTTTTTCTATTCTTTAATCAATGTGATGTGAGTTACGCACACATGGTGCTAAGGCTTAACACACATGGTGCGGATGGTAAACACCACTGGTGCGGGAGGTAGATAGCATTAAAAGAAGCCCCTTTCCATGTGAAAAAGGAGGCTCGTTATAGTTCTATAGCTATTATCTTTCTTTATTCTTTATCTTCTTTCTTTTTCCTCAGCAATAGCCGGTATGTTTTCTACCTGACCCCATCACCCTCTTTGGTGACATATCTTTGCCAGTAAGCAATAATAAGCGTTGTGAGGGTAAGGCAATGATAAGTCCGATAAAACCTAAGAGTGCACCCCAAACAGAGAGAGAGAGGAGTAGGATAGCAGGGTTGAGACCCATTGCTTTACCCATAACCTTTGGCGTTATCACCATATCCGAAAGCAACTGTACAACCGCAAAGACAATTAGTGCAGAGGCAAAGATAATCCAGAAATTCTGTCCTGTATCAGCAGCTTTGAGCAATGCAAGGAAAGCTGTTGGGATAAGTGCAAAGGTGTGAAGATAAGGGACGAGGTTAAGAATACCAATAAGGATTCCCATACCGATAGCCATAGGGAAATCAATGATGGTAAATCCAATGCAGAAGAGTACACCCATGCAGAGTGAAACTAATCCCTGTCCGCGAATATAATTATTTAATTCTCGCTCTGCATCTTCTGCTAATCCAGCCCAGAAAGGACGTACGTTCTTTGGGAATATCTTAATCCAATTGTTAGTCAACACCTCATAATCAAGCAGGATAAAGAAGGTATAGAGTAGGGTGATACATGATGCAATGATAGAAATCACGATACTTGCCGTCTGACCTATTACAGAGAATAACTTCGGCATAGCGGTCTTAATCGTGTTTGTGAAGTCTGAACTTTTTAAGAATCTTTCTATTTCTGTCTGATTCTCCTTAATCCACTTCTGCACCATTGTTGCTATATCATTGGTGTGTGTAGTCTCATGTAGATAATGATTGACAATCGTCATAAACTTATCAACCTGATTGATCATTGGTGGAACGATGAACATGAAGATGGCAGTAAAGAGTGCTGCAACCAATATAAAGGTGATGATTATGCTCAAAGCTCTGCCCGGTACATGGAGTTTATATTGTACAAACTTCACGATTGGATAGAGGAGGTAGGCAATTAGCCATGCTATAAAGAATGGTAAAAGAACCTCAGAAAGAGCATTGATAATAAATCCTACTGCTAAAACAGCAAGAGCAATTAATGCCCAACGTATGAATTTATCAAAAGGTAATTATTTGTCGCATAAGAATATTTAGACTTTAGTATTAACTTCTTCTTGTGTAGCCTTCTTGTAGCACTCACGGCATAAAGGTTCATATTCCTGCTGCTCACCGAGCATAACACGGCGGTCGTCATCTATAAGACGATGGCTCACGTATGCCAAAGCACCGCACTTCACACAGATAGCGTGTACCTTTGTTACCTCGTCTGCAATGGCACAAAGAGCTGGGATAGGACCGAAAGGAACACCCTTAAAGTCCATATCCAGTCCCGCAACGATGACACGTACACCGTTGTTTGCCAATTTGTTGCAGATATCAGTGAGTCCTTCATCCAAGAACTGTGCCTCATCAATGCCCACAACGTCAATGTCTGAGGCAAGAAGAAGAATGTTACCAGATGAGTCAATTGGTGTGGAATGAATCACGTTCTTGTCATGACTGACAACATCCTCATCCGAATAGCGTGTGTCAAGAGAAGGTTTGAAAATCTCAACCTTCTGTTTTGCGAACTTTGCACGTTTCATACGACGGATGAGTTCTTCGGTCTTACCAGAGAACATACTTCCACAAATCACTTCAATGCGTCCTTGACGACGTCTTTCACCGTTATGGTTGTCTATCTTTGTCATAATCAATGCAAAGATATATAATAAAAAAAGAATAGATAAACGTTAAGCGTTAAAAGTTATTGAGGAAATGTGTTCTCTGTCTTGTTTATGGAAAAGTAAGGAGGATTTCATATTTATTTATTGTTGAAGGGTGCATTTTTTCGTGGAATGTACTGTTTATTTTTTTAATTATAACATCATTGTTACTTTGTCTTTTTCCTTACAAACGGACATAATTGTTATAAAAAAAGCTAATTTATTTTGTCCTTCTGTTCATTTACTCTACATTTGCAACCAACAATGGGAACATTATATCTCGTACCGACACCGGTTGGAAATATGGAGGATATGACCCTCCGTGCTATCAGAATCCTAAAGGAAGCTGATGTAGTTTTGTGTGAGGATACTCGTACATCGGGTATTTTGTTGAAACACTTTGAGATTAAGAATCGTCTTATGTCTCATCATAAATTCAATGAACATGCAAGTTCTGCTGGTATAGTCAATAGATTAAAAGCTGGTGAGACGGTGGCACTCATCTCAGATGCGGGAACTCCAGGTATTAGTGACCCAGGCTTCTTCCTCGCTCGTGAGGCTGCAGCCAATGGAATAACTGTTCAGACGCTTCCGGGAGCTACCGCTTTCGTACCAGCATTGGTGTCAAGTGGTTTACCATGCGACCGCTTCTGCTTCGAAGGATTCCTCCCTCAGAAGAAGGGCCGTAAGACTCATTTAGAGAGTTTAGCCGAAGAGTCACGTACAATGATATTCTATGAGTCACCTTATAGAGTTGTGAAAACCTTGGGACAGTTTGCTGAGGTGTTTGGAGCTGAGCGACAAGTCAGTTGTTGTCGTGAGATTTCAAAAGCTGCATGAAGAGAGCGTTCGAGGTACATTGGATGAAGTAATAGCCCTACTTCAAAGAGACAGAACCACGTGGTGAGTTTGTCATTGTAGTGGCAGGAAAAGAAAAAGTAAAGTCTTCTGAAAGGAAGAAACAAATGGATAAAAAATATAATGTATGAATAAACTATTTAGTTTTAGCAGTATGTGGAGTACTTGCACTGGCATCCTGCAATCAAGGACAAGAAGTCGGCTTTGAATCCCATCCGAAATACAGAGTGATTCATTGCGCAATATTATCGACGCACGTGATCACGAGATTAACGATATGATGGGAACGCTGAATGATATTCAGCAGGGTTTTGCTGCTATCAATGAGGCTGAGAATCGTGTGACAATAGCTAAGAATGGTGAGGCTGCTAACAAGACAGAGCAGATGAAGGAGAATATCCAGTTCATCGCTCAGCGTATGCAGGAAAACCGTGAACTTATCAAGAAATTGCAACAGCAGTTACGCGAGACAGGCTTTTAAGGGTGATGCAATGAAGGAAACCCTCAGCCGTCTGACAAGTCAGTTGAGCGCGAAGGAGACCGAGTTGAAGCAGTTGCGTGCTGAATTGGAGTCAAAGAACATCCATATTAAGGAACTTGATGAGACTATCACTGGTCTGAATACAGATGTTACTAATCTCAAGACTGATAAGGAGAACCTTACAGCAGAGAAGGAAAACCTCACTAAGGAGAAGGAGAATCTCCAGACAGAGAGCAACCAGAAGACTGAGACAATCAATACTCAGGACAAGCAGTTGAACACTGGTTGGTATGTATTCGGTACTAAGAGCGAGTTGAAGGCACAGCGCATCCTCGATGGTGGTAAGGTTCTTCAGGGTTCTTTCAACAAGGGTTACTTCACAAAGATTGATATCCGTGTTAACAAGGAAATCAAACTTTACAGCAAGAGTGCTCATCTGTTGACTGCTCACCCAAGCAGCAGCTACAACCTGACAACTGATACAAACGGACAGTATGTACTCCGTATCACGGACCCACAGACCTTCTGGAGCACAAGCAAATACTTGGTTATTCAGGTTAGATAATCATAAAATACAAAATAAGAAAGAGGAGATGTGTTATAACAGCACATCTCCTTTTTTATTTCTCCAAACTTACTCCAGTCTCATAATTGGATATATTCAGAAGAGGGTAACTATTTCTTCAAAAAGGTTGACGGTTTCTTCAAAAAAGGTAGACCTTTTTGGGCAAAAAGGTCTACCTTTTTTGTAATCGTGTTATCTGTTATGTCAGCTTCAACAAAACCCAAAGAAACCACTATAGAAGTGGTGCTTCGTCTTTTAGATTTACTAATTTTCGTGGTAAACAATAGGCTGAGCGTGATAAAGGCTGCACCTATTGCCAGTCCAATATACTGAACGTTGTGAAGCAAGGTAAGGATGAATTCTGATTCAGTCCCATTGATATATCTATCGAAGATAGTAGGCAATGTGAAGCTTGCAAGCGTCACTATACAGCCCAAAACAACACCGACAACAAGCAGTTTAAGCGACATCAGTTTGTTCTTTCGGCTCTCCGCACGTTGATATGCCTTGACTTCTTCGATGAGTTCCATCTGTCGTTGCAGTCTTTGCATGAAGGCATTGTCATCCGATAGCTGTGGATGATAGTCCGACCAGTAAGTCTTTCAAGAATTTATCTTCGTTCATCTTTCCAATATGTGTTTAAGTTGTTCTCGTCCACGTGAGAGTTGTTTCTTAATTGCATCCTCACTGTTTTCGGTTATCTCTGCAATCTCTTTTATTTGATAACCCTGCATATAATAGAGCAGGATACTTGTGCGCATTGTCTCCGAAAGCGTTGCCAACGCTGTGTGTAGTTCTTGATAGCGGAAGGCTTCATCACTCTTACTGTTCCCTTGGAGCGTGATAGCCTTCTCAAGGGGTAGTTCCTGTTGGTGTTTCTGTTTGCGACGTGAGTCGATGAAGACACGATAAGCTATTTTCATCAGCCAAGCCGAAAACTGTCCCCGTTCGTCATATTGACTACTGCGAAGGTAAGCTTTGATGAGAGCCTCTTGAGCAATATCGTCAGCTTCAGCACTATTGCCGCAGCATAAAGCCGTCAGGAACCGGCGTAGATGCTGCCTGTTCCCGACCGACCTGTTCGACGAATTGTTCTCTTGTCATAATAACCTAATCGTTGTCTTTCAAATTATTCAAAGTCTTTTTGGCATTGTTGTAGGCGGCTAACAGTCCACAGCCTACTGCCAATGGGACAACGCCAAATATAGAGACTATAGGGAAAAATATCTTTGATCAAAAACTTTGCAAAGATGCCCAGAGCTATAATAACTGATATGGTTGCGATACCACCCGATAAGACAGATTGTTCCCCAAAGAACTTCATATGCATTTTTTTGTCATCAGTTGTTCTTTGTATGATTTCTTTGGAGGATTCAGTTTGTCTGAGGAAACTCTTGCACGTCAACTTCAGGATTCTTTTCGATGATAGCCATCACAATCTCACTCCTTTTGTCTGCTTTCAAGTTGTTTGTTTCTATAGTAGAGCCAAACTATTACGATAGGAAGAACTACTATAATTGCTATTGAACGAGACTGTCAACTGATTGATACTAAATATTTCAGGATACATAATCTTTATCTTTTTAATATGTTATACATTTGGTTTTCTATCTGAACCGATTCACTTGTATAACGTTATTGGTTTTGTAAAAGGTGACATCAAAGGCATAAATTTATTTGTCTTATGATATTATTTGTGGTTCTTCTTTTAAATGTATGGGTTGAAAATAGCATAAAAGTTTATACGCTTGTAGGGTATTACTATCGTAAATTAGTTGGTCTTACAAAGTAGGATAAACCACAAGATAAAATGCAAATTGATACGATGTCTATCTGTCTTCTGTATGCAATAGGTTTCCATATTATAGATATTTGTAAACTATTTTTTTATGCGGTTCAATATCAATACATGCTCTTTTGGCTTCTAAAAGACGCCTAATTGCCTTGCAATAGGTGCCCTTTTGAGGTCTAACTAACGCCCTTTGAAGTCCAATTAAGCACCTTTTTCTGTACTACTTTATAACTAATTGAATAACTGATAGTTGCAAGCATGCTTTTTATACGTATTTTTGTTGTTATTTATAGATGCTTTATTTGATTTTATGTAATGATTTTTCAAATTTTATCTGCAGATTTTCGAGTATCAGAAGAAGTTTTTCATGTAAAAGGATGATAGTATATTTGATAATTGACAGACTTAACAATGTTTTTGTTGAATAATCAACTTAAGTTTCTCCATTAAAGAAATATGAAAAGCATCCACGGATTTAGGAAGAACCCTTTTTATGCTTGTAGCGTTTTTTTGACCGAATTATTTGCATGAAAATAATTCGTTAGCATGTAGCTACAAGAGGTTGAAAAGGATATCTATCAGCTGCTTTACCTCTTATCTTTAATATCTATAAAGAGCACTCGATAAAATCCCTTCCTCTTTTCTCCCTCTCTCTTTATTAGTGTCAGGAACAGAGGTAATGTCTTAACTCCTTTCACTCCCTTTCCACCCTTAACTCCTCAATCCCTACCTTCTCTCTTGGAAGAATCGTTGCATCAAGGCACGACATTCATCTTCCATAACGCCATAGGTGACGTTAGCTTTAGGGTGGAAAGCTTTGGGTGCATATTCATGATAGCCCCGTTTATCATCGGGACAACCGTAGACAATGCGTCGAAGTTGTGCCCAGCCGATGGCACCAGCACACATGATGCAAGGTTCTACAGTTACATATAGCGTGCAATCTTGCAGATATTTGCCTCCCAACTCATTGGCTGCCATGGTTATTGCTTGCATTTCAGCATGTGCAGTAACGTCATTGAGCGTCTCTGTCAGGTTATGGGCACGAGCGATGATACGGTCGCGACATACCACAACAGCACCAACAGGGATTTCACCTTCTTTATAAGCGGCTTCGGCTTCAGCCAATGCACGCTGCATATAGTATATGTCTTTCTTGCTTTGTTCTTCTGTACTCATACTGCAAAAATACGGGTTTTATTTTGATTTTACGAAAGATTATTCTAACTTTGTGCGTGAATATTAATGTACACAATTCTTGACGGGAGTGATAAAGTTTAAGGATTTTAGAAGAAGTAGGCAATACCTTTGTTTCATCCGTAAATCGATTTGATACGTATAAAGAATTATCTTATCTCCTTCTAATAGTCTGAACTTCTAAAACTTCTGCAAGTTGAGGAAAGAAAGACGCATGGCATACCATAACGAATTAGGTAAATGGGGAGAGGATGTGGCGGTAAGCTATCTCCAACAGTTGGGTTATGTCATTCTTCATCGTGATTGGGATTATCATCATCGAGACTTAGATATTGTTGCAATAGATAATGGTACGCTGGTTATCGTTGAGGTAAAGACCCGAAAGAATGAGCAGTTTGCTGATGCTGATGAGGCTGTCACCGTGCAGAAAGTGCGTTCGCTCTCGATAGCTGCCAATGCATATGTCAAGCGATATAACATCAATTTGGATATCCGCTTTGATATCATCACTGTCGTAGGGCAGCCAACAGGAACCAATGAAGTGCGCCATGTGAAGGATGCCTTTCTTCCATTCATATAAAGAATAGATTGTAAATGAAGATAATAGATGCCGTATTAGGCTTTTTCAAGCCAACAGTAGTAGAGAAAGAAAGAGAGGTGAAAGTCGTAAGATTGGATGCTGTCGATAGTACAAACGCCTATCTGCGCACTTACACACCTGCTGAAGATGAGCCAATGACAGTCGTTGTTGCCGATTATCAGACAGCAGGAAAAGGGCAGGGACGAACACTTGGGAGAGTGAAGCTGGTAAGAACCTGTTGTTCTCGGTACTTGTTCACCCGACGATGTTGCCTGTTCGTAGTCAGTTCCTACTCTCGGAAGCTGGTGCTTTGGCACTGAAAGAAGCTTTGACAGACTATGTGAAAGACGATATCAGCCTGAAATGGCCAAATGACATCTATTGGAAAGATAAGAAACTGAGCGGAACACTGATTGAAACAAAGCTTGCTGCGGGGCGTATAAAGATTGTGTCTTCGGTGTGGGGACTGAAATGTAAATCAGAAACGTTCCATAGTGATGCTCCTAATCCCGTTTCTCTCTGCCAGATTTTAGGGCATGAGGTTGATAAAGAAGAACTATTGAAAAAGATTATCAAGAAGTTCTCAGAACTCTATCAGCTGTTAGAGATGGGCGGATATAATGATATCAGTGCAATGTATCACGAAGCCTTGTACCGACGTGGAGGCTTTCATAAGTTCCGTGATGCTGATGGTGAGTTTGATGGAGCTATCGTTGAAGTAGAAGACGATGGACATCTTATTCTCCGTGACAGTAAGGGTATGATTCGTGAATATCAATTTAAAGAAGTAGAATTTATTATATAATAAGGTGTTTGGGGAAAGTAAAGAAGTTCCTTCAACTCCTTCAACTCCAAAAATAATGGCAAGATTTAAAAGAATTCTCTTGAAACTTTCGGGTGAGAGTTTGATGGGAAATCAGGGTTTCGGTATCGACCCTGAGCGTCTTAGCGATTATGCTAAGCAGATTAAGGAAGTACATGAAATGGGTGTACAGATTGGTATCGTAATCGGTGGCGGTAACATCTTCCGTGGTTTGAGCGGTAGCCAAAAAGGCTTCGATCGTGTGAAAGGCGACCAGATGGGTATGTGTGCAACCATTATCAACTCTCTTGCACTCAGTTCAGCACTTGAAGCAATTGGTGTGAAAGCTAAGGTCTTGACCGCTATTCGTATGGAACCTATCGGCGAGTTCTATAGCAAGTGGAAAGCTATCGAGGCTATGGAAGCAGGTTATGTTTGTATCTTCTCAGCAGGTACTGGTTGTCCTTACTTTACAACGGACACTGGTTCAAGCTTGCGTGGTATTGAGATTGAGGCAGACGTAATGCTTAAGGGTACACGTGTAGATGGTATCTATACAGCCGATCCAGAGAAAGACCCAACGGCAACGAAGTTCTCTGATATTACATACGATGAGATTTACACAAAGGGTCTTAAGGTAATGGACCTCACGGCAACGACTATGTGTAAGGAGAATGACCTACCTATTTATGTCTTCAATATGGACGTTGTCGGTAATCTGAAGAAGGTTATGGACGGTGAAGATATAGGTACGTTGGTACATAACTAATGCTGATTATTCTTAAATGAATAGTTTGTTGCAGCAGGTAGGTGACTACCTGTCTGCAACAATATACGTAAAAATAAAAAAATCGACGAGAGAACTCATTCTTAATCCTGAAAAACCTTTTGAACATAGATTGATAAAAAAAGTTATTGGATATAAATATTAAATATATACATTATGTAATGTTATACAAAATAATTTTCTTATCTTTGCAGTTCAAATTCTAATAGTATAAAACGATGAATAGAAGAAATACACTACTTTTCCTCTTTACGCTGGTATTTAGCCTCGTGGCTATGGCACAGCAGAATCCTGTTCATTTTTCTGTACAACAGAAGCAGGTTTCCCCAACAGAGGTAGAGGTTGTCTTCACAGCGAAGATTGACCAGGGATGGCACGTATATTCAACTAATCTTCCAGCTGATGGTCCTACATCTGCTTCTTTGCATGTGGACAAAGTGGAGGGGTTGACACCGGTTGGTAAACTCACGCCACGTGGTAAAGAGTTGAATGTTTACGATAAGACTTTTGAGATGAAACTACGTTATTTTGAAAATAGCGTTGGTTTCGTTCAGCGTTACAAGATAACTGCCAAGACTTATAGTATAAAAGGTTATTTGGAATATGGTGCTTGTAATGATGAGATGTGTTTACCACCAACACAGGTAGAATTCAATTTCAAAGGCAATGGACCTGCTTCCGCTCCCGCAGCAACACCAACAGCTGCTAACGCAGAAACGGAAAAATCAACGACAGCTGCTACTGATGTAGCAGCTGATGGTTTATCTGCACTTACCGCAATGACTGCAGATACAGCTAAGAAGGCTGATGTGTTGCCAGCCGATACAGCAGGACCATTAAAGCAAGAGAATGCACAGGTAAATGCAGATGTTAACTTGTGGCAACCTGTTATCAAAGAGTTGTCAGCCTTCAATAGCACCAAGGACAGCACTAATAGCTCTCTTTGGAGTATTTTCTTTATGGGTATTTTAGGTGGTTTCATCGCTTTGCTTACCCCTTGTGTATGGCCTATCATTCCAATGACCGTCAGCTTCTTCCTCAAAAGAGCGAAGGATGACCGCAAGAAGGGTATACGTGATGCAGTGACATACGGCTTGTCAATCATTGTTATTTACATGGGTTTGGCAACGCTTGTTACTTGGGCTTTCGGTCCACAGAAGTTGAATGAGTTGGCAACAAATGCACCATTCAATGTGTTCTTCTTCCTTTTGTTAGCAGTCTTTGCTTTCAGTTTCTTTTGGATGGTTTGAACTTCGATTGCCTTCTTCATGGGGTAATGCGGTTGATAATAAGGCTTCTGCGACAACAGGTTTGCTTTCTATCTTCCTTATGGCATTCACCTTGTCATTGGTAAGTTTCTCTTGTACAGCTCCTGTCGTAGGTCTTCTCCTTGTTCAGGCAGCAACAAGTGGTGACTGGGCTAGCTCCTGCAGTGGGTATGTTTGGTTTTTGCTTTTGGCTCTTGCCTTGCCATTTACCTTCTTTTTGCTCTCTTCCCAACTTTACTTAAGAAAGCACCAAAGTCTGGTTCATGGATGAACATGATTAAGGTTGTGTTGGGTTTCATCGAGTTGGCATTCTCACTGAAGTTCTTGTCAGTAGCCGACCTCGCATACGGCTGGCATATTCTTGATCGTGAGACATTCCTTTCTATTTGGATAGCTCTCTTCGGTCTCTTGGGTCTTTATCTTATTGGTAAACTCAAGTTCCCGCATGATGATCCAGATCAGAAGGCTATGCCTGTACCAGCTATCATGCTCGGTCTTTGTTCATTGGCATTTCTCTGTTTATATGCTTCCAGGACTCTGGGGTGCTCCTTTCTAAGGCTGTTAGTGCGTTTCGCACCACCTATTAATACACAGGATTTTAACCTTGCTCCACAGACGGTACATGCTGCTTATACAGATTATGATGAGGGTATGCGTGCAGCTGCAGCAGCAGGTAAGCCTGTCTTGGTTGACTTTACAGGCTTCGGATGTGTGAACTGTCGTAAGATGGAGGCATCTGTATGGACTGATTCACGTGTGGCAGATAAGTTGAATAAGGACTATGTTCTCATCTCACTTTATGTAGATGATAAGACTCCATTGAAAGCAGCCTGTAGAGGTGAAACTCCCAGATGGAACTTCACGTACACTGCGTACTATCGGTGATAAGTGGAGCTATTTGGAGCAGACTAAGTTCGGTTATCTTGCTCAGCCATTCTATGTACCATTGGACAATGCGGGTAAACCATTGAATGGTAGCTTTAGCTTTAAGGAGGATGTACCTGCTTATCTTGAGTTCCTTGATAAGTGATTGGAGAATTATCATGCACAGCATCAGTAAAGATTATTACGTGATAACATAGCTTTTTGCTATCTTATAGATAGTAGAAAGACGACAGTTATAATTCAATAAAGGGGTTGTATCAAAGAAAGCCGTTAGTGGTTTTGATTTTGATACAACCCTTGTTTTTATGTTGGTATACGAACTACTAGGTTCAAAAAGTGTGCTTTTCGTGTAATCTAGTAAAGTGATCGCTAGAACGAGTTAATCATCAATGTCTTTTATGCATAATAACAACCATAATGAACGGTTCAATCCATCTTTTTCTTGGTATATTGATGGTCAGCACCCTTTGTGTTGATGGTTAGCACCATATGGTGTGAGCCTTAGCACCATTGGTGCGGAGCATAAAGATAGTCTTCAAAACATGAGTGGAGATGTCGAGTAACTTGATGTAAGTAGTTTTGCTATATTAGCTCTCTAGAAAGCAACAAATGTTTGTTTATGCTACGGAATGTAGACTCTGATAGAATAGGTGAAACTTTTTGTCTATGGTATATGAATGTTGGTATATATTAAGTGTGTTTTTATATTTGATAGAATAGTATTGAAAAGCAATCAGAACATAAAAAGTAAAAAGATAAGGGATTCTTATATGAATTCTGACATATCGTTTATAGTTTACTATCATTAGTAAAGAAAAATGCCATTAAAAATGTATATTTGACTATCAAAAATTAATAATAATGAAAGTGAATTCTTTATTTTTAATAATAAAATAGCTTGGTTTTTTTATTTTTCGTACTTTTGCAGAATAATATATAAATAGGTATTGTCCACCTGTGAAGGTGACTATCTCGATAGTATTAATAGATATGAAAGAAGTCTTTTTCTTCTCTGAAACAATTATTAACATAAGAGTTTTTCGAGTAAAAAGGATTGTAATTTTCAAGTAACAAAATTCATAATTTTAGAGAACGATGCAGAAGATTAAATTCTCCAACGCATAATATGTGTTCTACTTTTGAACCTTTTATGCTTTGGACCATTAAGTCTCCCCATGTCAGCGCAAGAGCTGAATGGTGCAAAAGTAACTCTCTCTATGCGCGATGCCACAGTAGAGGATTTCGCTAATGAGGTTGCTAAGCAGACAGGATTGAATGTAAAGTTTGCAGATGAAGATGTGAAGGCACTTAAAGGGGTTACCCTTGACGTGCGTGATCAGTCAGTTTCAAGTTTGTTGTTAAGCTTGGCAAACCAGTTCCCACTTTCATATACGGTTGAGGGTAATACCCTGACGCTTGCAAAGAAGGAAGCTGTACAGCGTAAGGGCGGCGTTCGTGGTCAGGTTACTGATAGTAGCGGTGAGCCAATCATCGGTGCAGTTATCCGTGTGGATGGCGTAAATGGTGGCTATGTGACCGATATCAATGGTGAATATGAGATTAAGACCGACCTTAAAGAGGTACACATGAATGTGTCATATATCGGTTATAAGACAGTTACTAAAGACTGTAAAGAATGGTGCTATAGCCAATATTACTTTGCGTGAAGACTCAAAAGGAAATGCAGGAAGTCGTTGTAACGGGTTATCAGACTAAGAATAAGAATTCGTTTACAGGTTCTCAGGTGGCTGTAAGTCGTGACCAGTTGATGAACGTGGGTACGAAGAATGTATGCAGAGTATTGCAGTTTCGTTCCTGGTATGGTCATCGCAGATGATAATCTCAAAGGTTCTGACCCCTAATAAGGTGGCAGAACTCAATATCCGTGGTCGTGCAACCTTTCGAAGGATAGCTAATACACCAGTCTATGTGGTAGATGGTGCGCAGGTTTCTGCTGAGTATGTTGCCGATATGGATATGAATGATATCGAGACAGTTACTGTATTGAAAGGATGCTTCTGCATCTGCTCTTTATGGTGCGAAAGGCTTCTGCAGGTGTTATTGTTATTACAACAAAGACCTTGAAGGGTGGTAGTTGAAATTGAACTATAGTGGAACAGTACGTTTGTCAACACCTGATTTGTCCGACTATAACTTTGTTGAATGCACGTCAGAAGTTGGAGTATGAGCGTCTTGCAGGTTTGTTTACAGATACAAGTCCTTCAACTCAATATACGCTTGACAAGGATTATGCACGTATATATAATGATATTCAGAGAGGTGTTGAGACCGACTGGTTGTCTAAGCCACTGCGTAATGCTATCTCACAGTCACACAGTTTGAGTGTAGATGGTGGTGATGACCGTGCAAAAGTATAATCTCGGTATTCGTTATGGTAATGATGCTGGTGTTATGAAGGGTTCTGATCGTACTCGTCTTTCAACCAACTTCCGTCTCTCTTACAATATTGCAGGTAAGTTCTTTGTATCAAACAGTTCGACACTGTCATCTGTGACAAGTAACGTGTCACCTTATGGTGATTTCTCAGACTGCTAAGATGAATCCTTATGAGAATCCATATAACTCTGATGGACAGTTGCGTTCTTCACTCTATCATGACTTAGCGAACCCATTGTATGATGCTTCGTTGGGTAGTTATAGTAAGACAACTAACTTTGACTTCCTCAATACGACCAGTATTCAGTTGTGGTTCGGTGAGAAGATTCGTTTGGATGGAGACTTTACAATCGACCGTAGCAAGCAGGATAGACGTACTTTTACATCTCCTTTTGCCTATAGCGAGATTCGTAATAAGTCTGCTGATCAGCGTGGTTCATTGTCTGATAACTGGTAATACCACAACATTGCAAGGGTAAAAGCAATGTTATCATATAACAACTACTTTTTAAGAAGCTCTTCCTTACTGCAATGGGAGGTGGAAGTATTGAGTCCACGTCATCAGATGCCGCTACTTATACCTCAATAGGCTTCTATTCTGATAAGCTCGGACATCCATCTTTCGCTACAGCATACGCTGCAACGCGTCCAAGTGGCTCTGATACACAGACAAGAGGTGTCGGTTTCTTCGTTAATGCCAATACAATTTGGGATAACAAGTACTTCCTTGACCTTATCTATCGTTATGAGGGTTCATCTCGTTTCGGTAAGAATCAGCGCTTTGCTCCATTTCTGGAGTGTCGGTGGTGGATGGAACATTCACAACGAAAAGTTCATGAAGGGCTCACCAGTTTCGCTCTTTGAAGCTTCGTGCCAGTGTTGGTTACTTTGGGTAATATCAACTTTAACCCATATCAGGCATTGACTACCTATAGCTATAACAGTTCTTACTTCTATGGCAAGGGAACTGGTGCTACGCCAATTACTATTGGTAACCCAGACTTGAAGTGGGAGCGTACATTGAGCACCAACATCGGTGTTGACTTCACTGCTTTTCGTGGTCGTGTAGACCTCTCAGCTGATTATTATATCAAGAATACTGACAACCTGCTCTTGGATATTACTAAGGCTCCATCAGTGGGTGTGACAACTTCACGTGAGAACATTGGTGAGGTGCAGAACTCAGGTTTTTGAACTTCGTCTGCGTACCTTCCCAATTCAGAACAAAGATTGGCAGTGGTCACTGGTCTTACATATGCTTATAACAAGAATAAGATTAAGAAGATCAGTAATTCTCTGCGTGAACAAAACGAGAAGAACAAGTCCGATAATGGTGTTGCACCGCTTCCCTATCTATGAGGAGGGTCAGTCTTTGACAGCTTTGAAGGTTGTTCCTTCTGCTGGTATCGACCCAGTAACTGGTCAGGAAATATTCATTAAGCGTGATGGTACTTATACCTTCGTTTACGATTCAAATGATAAGGTAATCTTTGGAGATACCAATCTTTAGGTACGGGTTCTATCACTCATACCTTACCTATAAGCGATTTGCATTGAGTTGTTCGTTCTTGTACTCTTTCGAGGTTCTGTCTATAATGAGACTTTGGCAACAAAGGTAGAGGAGCTAACCCCTAAGTACAATGCTGATGAGCGTGTATTGAATGACAGATGGAAGACTCCTGGAACTGTTGCAAAGTATAAGCGTATCGATGATACAACAACTCCATATCAGACATCACGTTTCGTAGAGAAGAATAACTTCCTGCGTATGAGCAGTCTATCACTCTCTTATGAGGTTCCTACAACCTTTATTCAGAAGTATGGATTGAAGCGTATGTTCTTGGAGCTTTACTAATGACCTCTTCTACCTATCAACAGCGAAGAGAGAGCGTGGTTTGAACTATCCATATGACAGAAGCTTTTTGAATTCTCATTACGATTTCTCACTCTAAAACTAAATTAGGATAACAATGAAGAAGATAACGAAATATATAGGATTATCCATGGTGTTTGCTTTGTTTACATCATGTAGCGACTTCTTGGATGTGCAGTCAAAAGGACAGCTAACAGATGACGAGATGTTCACTGACCTTACTGGTTATGAGGATGCTATGTTTGGTATCTACGGTAAGTTGGCTTCATCCAATCTCTATGGTAGTAACCTTTCATGGGGTATGGTGGATGAGTTAGGACAGCAGTTCGGTTATGACAACACACAAGATGTTAGTTATTATCTTAACCGCTACCAATATACTAATCAGCAAGCACGTAACATCGTGGATGCTGTTTGGAGCAATATGTACAACAACATTTCTAATGTCAACAATGTGTTGAGGCACATTAATGATATTAGTGCAGGTGCACAAGAGCGCAAGATGATTCATGGTGAGGCTTTGGGTCTGCGTGGCTTTATGCACTTCGACCTCGCTCGCCTCTATTGTACAGACTATACGCGCAGTGATGCAAGCACTCTTGGTCTTCCATACGCAACAGAGTTCAATTTGAAGAATCGCCCTCGTTACACCTTGCAGGCAACGTTCAACCTTATTCTCAAGGACTTGAATCAGGCTGACTCATTGTTGACAGATGACAATGATGTTACTTACGATAATACTTTCGTACGTGATTACAGTAAGGGTCGTGTGATACTTTTCAACAAGTATGCTGTGAAGGCTACCAAAGCTCGTGTCTACTACGCTATGGGTAAGTACACAGAAGCAGCAAAGTATGCTCGTGAAGTCATCAATGCTACACAGAACTTTAAGCTGAATACAAGTACTTCACTTGACTCTGTGATGCGTTTCCGCAAGTAAGGAGATGATTTTTGGTGTTTATGCTGCCGATCGTTCAACAGCAATCCGTACAGCGTTCCTGCGCTCTACAGGTTACGGATCTTTCGTTGAGGGTCGTCGTGATACACGTAGTCTCTATGAGACCGACCTCTTTACAGCGCTTAGCTCTGACCTCCGTTTTACCTCTTTCTTTAGAGAGAATACATCAGGTTCAACTTCATCTTTCAGCTTTATCCGTCTAATCCAGAATGATGCCGAGGCTACAAGAGGTGTGTTGAAAGGCTTTGTGTTAATTAGTCTGCCAGAGATGTATTATATTTTGAGCGAAAAGTCTTTATGATACAAATCAGACAGAGGCAATCAGTCTGCTCAATCAGGTAAGAAAGAGTAGGGGATTGGGCGATGTTGATGCGGCTAAGGTAGCTACACGTTCGCTCTTCGAGCAGGAGATGATGCGTGAGCGTATGCGTGAGTTCCCTGGTATGGGACAGACCTTCTATGCGTTGAAGCACTATAACCGTAGTTTCACTGACTTTCAGAAATATCGATACGTATCAGCCTTCAGATGCCATCTTTCAATCTCCCTTGGCCAGATAGAGAGAATGAGTATGGTGATCAGGCAGTACATAACGAATAGTTCATATCAAAGAGTTAGTATGGTTTAGCACTGCTAAACGATACGAGCAAGACTACTTGTAGAAAAAGCGTTTTAGCATAGCTAAATCACTGACTTGAGTGTATAAAAAGAAGAGATATAAAACATAAAAACAAATATTGTAATCCGATAATACTTAAAGTAGTATAAGCTCTTTGATGGGCTAACTAATATGCAGCACCATTGGTGTCAGCCTCCGCACCATCCGTGTTGAGCCTTCGCACCACATGTGCGGGAACTCTAGACATCGGGCAAAAACATGGAAAAGCGAAGTCATCACAGTCCTATATAATAAGGAAGAAAAAGGCTAAAGCTACATGGTAATTGCTTTATCGGACAACACTAAAAACAAATGATTATGTATAAATCAATCACAAACTTTTTCGCTATCGGTGTCACTGCATTGTCGTTGGCAGCGTGTTCAAACGATGAGTACAAAGGTGAATACTCAAAGGATGGTACTTTTGAAGGAGCAAACCAGGTTTATTTTCGACCTCACTAATGCTTCTGACACATTATATAACTATTCGTTCGGAACACAGCCTACGAGCGTGACTACAGATACGGTTACTATAAAAGTTAAGCTTGCAGGAGTGAGAAAATCACAGGCTCAACATTATAAGGTAGTTGTTGACTCAAGTAGTTCTGCCAAAGCAGGAGTACACTTTGAGGCAATCAATAGTGATCAAGTAATTCCTGCCGATAGTCTTGCATCCAGTTTTTCGTGTAGTTCTTTTGCGTCAGAATCTTAGTGATACTAAGAATGACAAATATTCGTCTTGTTCTGCGTTTAGAAGCATCTGACGACCTCGGTGTTCGTTTCCCTAATGCACTAAAGAGAACGATTACTTTTGATAATGTACTTGAAAAGCCTTACTGGTGGGACAATCCTACGTTGCAGGCTATGGGTCTTCCAGCTTATACACCAGCTAAAGTATCGTTATCTTCTGTCCTTGTATAACCTCAGATGCAAGTGAGATTGAGAAGGCAATACGTAACACAAGAAGTTGGACACAGCTTTATAGAAATATTCAGAAAGTTGAAAGCTTTACTTTGCTGCCAATCCCTGAATAAGCACGTTCATATGGTATAACGATTAAAATAATTGACGAATTATGGTAAAGAAATATTTATTTATCTTAGCTGCAACAGCCCTTACCTTCACTTCTTGTATCAAGGATGATTCAACAGAAGGGGGTGATGGTGTGTCTGTAATCAGTCTGCAGACACCTCTGAATAGCAGTTATACACTTAATCAGGGTGATACTTTGAAAATCAACCCAGCAGTGTTGCAGAGCAATGGAAAGCAGAAACTCACCTACGAATGGGAGATAAATCATAAGTTGGTTTCAAGTGATTCTGCACTTGTCTATCCTGTTCAGAGTTCTGGTACCTATACAGGACGTCTACGTCTGAGCAATGGTCAGAATATTCAGATATATGAGTTCAATGTGAACGTTGAGTATGCTTATACAAAGGGTGTTTATCTCTTGGCAGAAAATCAATAGTAAGTCAATCCTTTCATACGTACCAACAGAGGATGTAGATAAGAGCTTCCACCTTGATGTGTTGGCAGCTAACAACCCTAACATTAACTTTGGTACACCTTGCTCAATGGCATGGAACAAGACTATCGGTGGTCAGGCAAACAATGTTCTCGTTATTGCAGCAGGTAATCCATCAACACTTTATCAGCTTGATGGTTATGAAATGTTGTCACTTTTCCAGACTCCTGTTGGTGAGAAGGTGATACAGGTAGAGGCAAACTCTGATCCAGGTTCACCAAAGACAATGGCTATCACTAAGAATAACTTGTATTCATTGGGCTCTGAACACAACCAACTTTGATTTCACAGACTTCACGTTTCACAAGTTCTACAGGTGGTTCAGTTACATTTGCAAACCGCATGACTCCATGGTGGAGAGATGACCTCTTCTATGCACATGGCGATGCTTACTTTGACAATGCACATGGATCTCTGTTGGCAACGGCTATTGAGAATACATCTGTTCCGGCAGAAATCTTGAAGGGAACCTTCACAGGTGATACATTGGTAGGTATGGGTAGTGTTAACAAGCAGCGTAACCTTGCACTGATTACTAATCAGACAAGCACTGGGAACATTCTACTTTACGTACATCTTCCCAGGCTATTATTCTTCAACAGCAGATAAGAGAATTGCAGCCAACGTACTCTATCGTGTCGCAATGCCTTCTACCTCTGGTATCGCTAATGGGTCTGTAGTACGCTCGGCTCGTAGCAAGAACATTGTTTATTACACCAATGGCAATGCTGTCTATGCACATAACGTACTTGCAATAGCAACTTCCCAACTGCAGCACTATTCACAGTAGGTAGCAGTTCTGAGAAGATTGTAGACATGGTGTTCTCAGACGATGATAATCTCATCTATGTTGCAACCAATGATACATCGGCTTCTATGCCAGGTAGTCTATACTGTTATGACACGCAGACAAATGCTCTACGTTGGTCAAAGCAGCACATTACGGGACGTATTGTGAAGGCATTATTCAGAAATAAATAACATACAAAATGATAAGAATGAATTTCTATTTAAGAACTCTTTACTTGGAGGGGCATTATTGCTCCTCCTTGTATTGCAAAGTACTGTTGCAAAAGCTGATGATGACAAGTCTAAGTCTAAACCAAAGAAGGAGACAAAGTATGACCGTCTCTTCAAAGATAAAAAGACTGAGACGGCACGTAGTAAGTTTATTACTGTTCATAAGCTTGATAACAAGATTTACTTTGAGTTGCCACGTACTTTGTTGAAGAAGCAGATGATGCTTGGTGGAGTAGTAAACTCAACAACTGATGCATCTACAGTTACTGTTGGTTCAACAAGTTCTAATCCTGTTTTGTTCTATTTTGACATACAGGATAGTTCTGTAGTGATGAAGACTCCTAACAATGTTCTTTTCAAGGAGAATGCTAACTCAGCAGACCTTGATAATGCATTGTCTCTGAACTATCGTGATGGTATTTGGCAGGGCTTTAACATTATGGCTTATAACAACGATAGCTCTGCGGTTGTCTTTGACGTAACTTCTTTGTTAGGTAAAAGCCAACTAACCTCATATCGGTTATGCCAACAAAGAATGGTAACTATAGCATCAAGGCTACTCCAAAGCCTGAACTTTCGTTCATTCGTGGCATAAAGAGTTTTGATACAAACGTTATTGTTAATAATGACTTCACTTATGGTGTGTCTACTTCTTTGATGTCTATGCTCATCGGAGGTGAACGTCCCTACAACTGTTGGTGTTAGTTATAGTGTAGCACTTGTGCCAGAGTCTGCAATGCGTCCACGTATTATGGACTCACGTATCGGTGTTAACTACTCAGTTCGTTTGGGAATTCCAAAGGAAGGTGAAGGTACAAAGCGTATCTTCTACTCTCATCGTTGGAATCTTGTACCAAAGGATAAGAAGGCTTATGCAAAAGGTAAGCTGAGTCAGCCTGTTAATCCTATCCGTTTCTATTTGGATGATACCTTCCCTGAGGCATGGAAACAGCCAATCCGTGAGGGTGTTCTTGAGTGGAACAAGGCTTTTGAAAAGATAGGTTTTAAGAATGCTATTGAAGTTGTTGACTTCCCACAGAAGCAAGGAGATTTCGACCCAGACAACATTCAGTATTCTTGTATTCGCTACATACCAAGTGGTTCTTCATCTGCTCCAAAGAGTGATATCTATGTCAATCCTAATACAGGAGAGATTATGGCAGCCTCTATGTTCATCTATTCTGATGTCGAGAAGTTGTTACATAAGTGGCGTTTGATTGAAACAGGTGCTGTTGATCCATCAGTACGTAGCAACCGTTTGTCAGCTGCTAAAGTTTGCTGAGGGCTTGAAGATGTTGGTTACAAAGGAAACAGGTAGTATGTTAGGACTCTTGGATAACCTTGGTGCTTCAGCTACTTATTCTACTGACTCTTTGCGTAATGCACGTTTTACCACAACAATGGGACTTGCTCCTTCTGTTATGGATGATGTTCATTACAATTATGTTGCACAGCCAACAGATAATGGTGTACGCCTTGCTCCAACAGGACTTGGTCATGTACGACTACTTTACAATTGATTGGAACTATCGTTACTTCGATACTGATAATGTTTCTATCAATGATGAGAAGAATACACTTGAGGCGTTTGTTGACAAGAAGGTAACAAACCCACGTCTTCGTTATTATGCTGAGCGACAAGTGCGGGACCCACGTCTTGCGGCTGGTGCACTTGGTAACGATATGATTGCGAGTGCAAACCTTGCAAATAAGAACTATACTATTGTTGAGAACAATCTCTCTAAGTGGATTAAGAACGATGAGGATACTCGTATCAAGGATCAGTTGTACCTGCAGATATCACAGAATCGTTACGCTTTGTTCAAGCAGGTGTTGAGTAATGTTGGTGGTATGTACCTCAACAATATGAAGATTTCTGCGAGAGTTCCACAGTATCAGGTTGTTTCTAAGGAACTTCAGCGTCGTTCACTCTTGTGGTGTTTGCAGGAGGCGATGAGCTTCAAGAAGTATGCTAACCGTAACTTCGAGCGTAAGGGTTACTTGGCAGTGAGCTATTATGACCAGAGTTTGAGTTTATGGGTTATGATTTGATGGCAGCACGTATGCGTGTAGCTATCACTTCACTTGAATCCAAACAGTTACACACAGAAAGAGTACTTTTGATGATATGTCATAACACTCTTCAAGAGTGTTGTAGAGATGCGCGCACCTTCTCAGGGCGAGCGTGTTTTGCAGCGTGCATTCATGAGTCAGGCACAGAGTGTTGTCTCTAAGGCTACTGGAAACGGTGGTTCTGTGGTGGCTCTGGTTCCAGCATGGCTTTGAAGCGGTGATGACCTCGGTGCTACTCCGCTTTGGTGACCCATCTCAGAATCTTGCTCCAACTGTTGATATCACACTCGCAGACAACTCAGAGCTTTTACTTCACAACTGCCTTTTTGAAGTTGAGAACAGCTTTGGAGAAGTGTTTGAAGGCTAACTTGCCACTTGAAGCGCGTACACACTATGAGATGATGCTCTTCAAAAATCAATAAGACAATGGAGGTGAAGAAATGAGAAAGACTTCATTTTTATCAATGAAATCGGTTCATGCAACCCTATTAGCAGTGGGATTCTTGAGCCTTTCACTGTCAGCACAGGCTTTCCCTTTCTTTAAAAAGAAGAAAAAGAAGGCTGCAACCACTACTTCTGTGGTGAAGAAAGATGCCTATGAGCGTATTCCCTAACCGAAGAGAAGACAGACTCTGCAAAGGGACCATTCGTTTCTGTTCTATAGAACAGGTGAGAAACTCTCATGGAGTTGCCACCTTCTTCATCGGTCGTGACATGCTGATTGGTGCAACACTTTCATCTGTATCAAGCCCACAGTTTGCTGAGGTAGGTACTCGTGCAGGTTCTGTTTCACACGTGCGCTTTTGTAGAGAAGGATAGCTCTATCGTAATGCAGGCTATCAACTCTGAATTACTCGACGCCCTACCAGCAGGCAATGCGAAACAGGCACAGGCTACGAACTATCGTAACCTTGACTTCTATAGCTTCCCTATCAAGGCAAGAAACAAGAAGACTGATTTTTCTTT